>ERZ779866.325-NODE-325-length-53469-cov-4.318849_pt1 | contig 53469 bp, 42 predicted proteins | sample MGYA00511248_ERZ779866 | MGnify/ENA primary metagenome ERZ779866 (study PRJEB29588, sample SAMEA2155758) | human gut metagenome | biome: human gut; feature: human-associated habitat; material: faeces | place: Denmark | collected 2008/2010 ... | reverse complement strand
CTTGAAATTGGGGGATGGCAATCGGCATTTGATTGGCACCCACCCCCGTGATTTCAATGCGAAGTTGAGCCCATGCGGGCAAGCTCAGCCCGGAGGCCAAACCGGCTCCGGCAGCAAGCAACGTTCGACGGTTAATCTGCATGCTTAATCCCTTAAAACGGGTATTCTAAAAATCAAGTCAATTGTCCTGATTTTAAAGCAAAACAGGCGCCGGTCTTAACGATAGGCGCCTATTTTTTCGATTGGTTACGTTTGAACGCAACCAATCCCCAAACGATTAATGGCGGAAGTGACGTTCCCCGGTAAAGACCATCACGACGCCGCGTTCGTCAGCGGCAGCGATAACTTCTTCATCACGGATGGAGCCGCCCGGTTGGATCACGCAGCTTGCGCCCGCGTCAACCACCACGTCCAAACCGTCTCTGAAGGGGAAGAAGGCGTCGCTAGCCACTGCCGTATCCTTTAAGCTCAAACCGGCTTCTTCAGCCTTAATCGAAGCGATACGGGCAGAGTCCACGCGGCTCATCTGACCGGCACCCACACCCATCGTCATGCCATCCTTGGCAAACACGATCGTGTTGGACTTGACAAACTTCGCGACACGCCAGGCAAAGAGCATATCCTTGAGTTGCTGAGCAGTGGGCTGCTTTTTCGTTACCACACGCAAAGCTTCTTCAGAGACAACCTGCAGGTCAGGCGTTTGCACCAAAAGACCGCCGCCCACACGCTTAAATTCGTAGTCATTGTGATCGTCGCCCATTTCAATCGTCAGCAAACGAAGATTGGGCTTTTTCTCCAAAATGGCCAATGCGTCGGCATCAAAGGCAGGCGCCATAATGACTTCGGCAAATTGCTTCGAAATCATTTCAGCGCAAGCACCGGTCACCGTCGTGTTAAAGGCGAGGATGCCGCCAAAGGCACTCTTGGAATCGGTCTTGAAGGCCTTGGCATAAGCTTCGGCGCTGTCAGCACCCACGGCCACACCGCAGGGATTGGCGTGCTTGATGATCACACAAGCGGGTTCAGCAAACTGACGCACAGCTTCCCAAGCGGCATCGCTGTCGGCGATGTTGTTGTAAGACAAAGCCTTGCCGTGCAATTGCTTGTAGCTAGCCAAAAGACCCTTGCCGACGTTCACTTCGCGATAGAAGGCTGCCTTCTGATGGGGATTTTCGCCATAGCGCATATCCTGAACCTTCACAAACTGACGAGTGAAGCTGTCGGAGAAGTCCTGCTTCTTGCCTTCGGCATCCAAGCCCGTGAGATAGTTCGAAATCATCGCGTCGTAACGGGCCGTGTGGCAGAACACTTTCTTTGCCAAACGCAGACGAGTTTGAGCGCTCACTTCGCCCTTTTCTTTCAATTCAGCCAAGACGGAACCGTAATCAGCCGGATCCACCACCACGGCTACGCTTTCATGGTTTTTCGCAGCCGCACGGATCATCGTCGGACCGCCGATATCGATGTTTTCGATAGCGTCTTCAAACGTGCAGTCGGGCTTAGCCACCGTGGCTTCAAAGGGATAGAGGTTAACCACGATGATATCGATCGGATCAATGCCGTGATCGGCCAACGCTTTCATATGAGCGGGATCGGGGCGGCGAGCCAAAATACCCGCGTGAATCTTCGGATTGAGCGTTTTGACACGACCGTCGAGCATTTCAGGAAAGCCCGTGTAGTCAGCCACTTCCTGAACTTCAATGCCGGCCTGGGCAATCAGTTTGGCCGTACCGCCCGTTGAGAGCAGGTGATAGCCCAAAGCGGCGAGTTCGCGTGCGAATTCCACCACTCCGGTCTTATCAGACACGCTCAGCAATGCTTGTTTACGCATAGTTAAAGTCCTCAAAAATTAAATTGAAAAAACAAAAATCTTTTCTCATCAAACTCAGGTGAGCTTATAAAACTGCAGTTTCTTGTGCAATGTGTTTCTGTTGATGCCAAGAAGCTGAGCGGCAGCGCACTTATTGTGTCCGGTGCGCTTGAGCACAAATTCAAGCAAAGGTTTTTCCACCGCCTGAATGACAAGCGGATAGAGCTCATGTTCAGGGCGCATACCGTTGAGCGCCGCGAAGTACGCTTGCAAATTACGAATTACAGCCGCCTCCAACGACTCGTCTTCTTCCAAAGACGCCGGTTTCATCATCATTGGATTTTGGGCGATCACTTCATTTTTGATTGTATCGGAAGCCATATTATCAAATAATTAAAGAGAGAAAAATTCTTCACACTATCCAACCGTGACGATTGAAATAGTCTTTTAAAATCGAAAGCTGCCCGGCGGCATCACGTGCCTGACACAAGGCACCCCGAACACTTTCAAAGTCGGGCCATCCGGCAAGGTACCACAAGAGGTGTTTTCTAAATGTCATCACACCCACGGGCTCGGGGTAACTTTGCATATGCCATTGCCAATGCGCGAGGATCGCTCGGACTTTTTCACCCCGAGAAACTTCATAGGGTTTACCGGTGCGAAGTTCCTCTTTGATTTCCTTGAAAATCCAGGGGCGCCCCAACGCCGCTCGGCCAATCATCACGGCCTGGGCCTTTGTAAAATTCAATACCGCTTTTGCGCGATTGGTGTCGGCAATATCGCCGTTGGCCACAACCGGAATTGTCAAAGCGGCAGCCGCTTCGGCGATCGTAGCGTATTCAACCGGACTTTCAAAACCGCCTGCACGGGTTCTGCCATGCAGCGTCAGCATCGAAAAGCCCGCCTGCTCAGCCCAACGAGCCATATCAACGGCATTTTTATGCGCCTCATCCCACCCCGTTCGGCACTTAAGGGTGACGGGCACCGCCCGCTCTGCCGAGACACGGCCAAGTTTATCGAAAATCTCCCGAGCAAGTTTCTCATCGCGCATCAGCGCAGAGCCGCACGCAACGTTGCACACTTTTTTAGCCGGACACCCCATGTTGAAATCAATCACCTGGGCACCCTGATCGCATGCCCAGCCGAAAGCATCAACGAGCGCATCGGGATCGGCCCCAAGCAATTGAACCACCCGAGGTTTTTCAGCTTCAAAAAAACGCAATCGAGAAAGAGTCTTGCGGTTATTTCTTAACTGCGGGGCGCTGGCCAACATTTCGCCCACGGCATAATCAGCCCCGAACTCGCAGCACAGACGACGAAAAGCCGCATCGGTGACTCCTGCCATCGGCGCTAAAAACAACTTTCCGTCAATGCGGTGTCGCCCTAAATGAAAACTCATGAAACTTTCTCAAATCAACATTGCCGTTATACCGGCGCAGCCAGAGGTATTTTAAACAATTTGCCTATTTATTGAGCAGAACTTGCCATTACCCATCGATACAGAGCGCCGCACCATCTATTGAGCTGAGCGTTCTGCCAACGCTTTCAGCGCCTCGGGCGTACCGACGTTTTCCCAAAAACCGTCAAAGACCTCACCGCTCACACGACCTGCATCGATAAAGCGATAAAACCAGGGAAAGAGTTTGGCAAACTTAATAGGAACGTCAGCAAAAATTCTCGGCGAAAAAAGTCCGATGCTTGAGTAGGTGTACGTGCGAGATGCTCTTGTTACCCGACCGTTTTCAAGACCCATATCCCCTTCGGGATGAAAAGGCGGGTTGGGGACCAAAATTAAATGCGCATCAATCACTCCCCGGCGAATTTCTTCTGCTCGCTCACCGGTTAAGCGTTTGAAGTCAAAATCACAGGCGATGTCACCGGCAACAACAATGAAGGGCTCCTGACCGTCTGACAATATGGGCAGCGCTCGGGCAATGCCGCCCAATGTTTCAAGCGACTCATCGTAATTTTTCCCTTCAACGGAATAGCTGATGTGAGCTCCGCGATAGTCGGTTCCCAGAATCGGGGCAAAAGTCTCAGACAAGTGGGCTGTATTAATCACGACGTCCGTCACACCGGCGCGCACCAGCGCATCAACCGACCAATCGATCAATCGCTTTTGTCCAGCCTTTAGAAGCGGTTTCGGCAAAGTATCCGTCAAAGGCCGCATACGCTTGCCGCGCCCTGCGGCCAAAATCATCGCCCGCACACTCTTCTCCTAAAAGGTGTAGCCGTATTGCGGCACACTGTCTTCAATCTGGTCAACCAGGAAAAGCAGTGCTTTGAGCTCATCGTAGCGATGGGCGGTTTGTCGAATGTAGTTAATAAAACGCGGGGTATCTTCCAGATACTTCGTTTTGCCGTCACGATAATAAAGACGCGCGAAAATACCGGCGACCTTAAGATGACGCTGCAGTCCCATCCATTCAACGTCTTTCCAGAACACGCCGAAATCTTCGGGCACAGGAATTCCGGCCTTTCGTGCCTTTTCCCAATAACGAATCGTCATATCAATGACAAACGTTTCACCCCAGCTGATAAATGCATCGCGCAAAAGTGAGGCAATATCGTAGGACACAGGACCGTAAACCGCATCCTGATAGTCGAGAATGCCCGGGCCGCCTGATTTCATCACCATGAGGTTTCGCGGCATGTAGTCTCGATGCACAAAGACTTTGGCTTGCGCGAGGTTATTCTGAAGAATGCGTTCGAAACAAACTTTTAAAAGTGCGCTTTGTCGCTCATCGAGCGTCTTGCCCCGATGTTTGCCGATGTACCATTCAGGAAAAAGCGACAATTCACGAGACAGTAAAGTGCGGTCGTACTCGGGCAAAACACCCGGCTCGGAAATACTCTGCCACTTCACGAGCGCATCGATTGCCTTTTCCATAAGCTCCCGAGCATTGTCCTCATTGAGCACACTCAGATAAGTTTTGTCGCCAAGATCGTCAAGAAGTAAAAAGCCCTTGTCTTCACTTTTCTCGTAAACATGCGGGACGGTGAGCTCAGCTTTCTCAAAAAGCGACGTCACCCGAACGAAAGGCCGCACATCTTCGTGGGCGGGCGGAGCATCCATCACAATGAAGGAGTTTCCGTTCAGAGTTTTCACCCGATAGTAGCTTCTGAATCCGGCATCGGAACTGGCCACAGTTTCACTTGCCAGATCCAATTCGTATTGATTAGCGATTGACGCAAGCCACTCGTGCCGCTCGTTTTGACGATCTGTCATACTTTCCTCGTTAATTGCTTACAACTTTATGGCCGAAATTATCGCACGCGGCAACAAGAGCGCCAAACGCATCGGCTATAATGGGCGGGTACTGTTTGACGAACCTAATTCATTCATTTCATGTCGGAATTTCTTCCTAAATCCAAGGCAGGTCTGCCTGCGCTCAAAATCGTGAGCCTGGCATGCGCGCTTGCCTGCTCGGCTTATGCCCATGCGCAGGCCAACGATGGTGTGCGTCTTCGTACCGCAGGCGCTCTCAGTGACTCGTCTCAAGTAGTCAATGACAACAGCGTAAGTTTTGTCTCCGCTGATCATATGGAGACAACCGACGATCAGATTATTCTCAAGGGCGACGCCGAAGTGCGCCGTGCCGGCACCGTCATCCGAGGCGACAACATCACCTATACACAATCGACCGATGTGGTTGACGTAAAGGGCAACGCGATGGTGTCTCGCGCCGGAGTGCGATTCGAAGGACCGGAACTCAACTATCAAATTGAAACAGAAACGGGCGAAATGCAAGATGTCGCCTATGAGTACAGTGCCCGACGAATCCAAGGCAAAGGCAAGTATGCGCGATTTGAAAGCGGTCAGTCCACGCAATTGCGCCAGGCAACACTTTCAACCTGCAAACCCGGCAGCAAAGCGTGGTGGATTGAAGCCGACACCCTCACCATTGATGAGACCACCAACATTGCGACGGCGCACGATATGAGTTTCCACCTGGCGGGCTTGCCCGTATTGGGTGCCCCGTACGCCTTCTTCCCGGTGGGCTCTGAGCGTCAAAGCGGTCTGCTTTTGCCGACTTTCGGCATGAGTTCCGACTTGGGGCTTGATTACGCTCAGCCCATTTACTGGAACATTGCGCCGAACTACGACTACACCTTCACCCCCCGCATCATGAGTAAGCGCGGGCTGCTCCTTGGCAACGAGTTCCGCTTCCTCACCGAAAACATGGGCGGTACCATCACCTACGATTGGCTACCCCATGACATCGAGGAAGACAGAAGCCGCTACGGGGCACGGGTAGATGCGTGGGCCAAGTGGAATAACTTTGATTTCTTGGTGGACTACAACCGCGCAAGCGACGGTGACTACCTCAATGACTTTTCAGGCAATCTCACTGAAGGTGATTATTCCGTTTTGCCGCAGGACTTCTCTGTGAGCTACGGGAAGGATTTCTGGAAAGCAAGTTTAAGCGTACGTAAGAATCAGGTCCTTGATCGTGACCATCACGACCCGATTGACCGTCCGTACGAAAAAGTGCCGGAATTCCAATGGAATGCCTATTACGCGGACTTCCACGGGTTTGAAATTTCGAGTGTTTTGGAAGCGACTCGCTTCAAGCACCGTGACAATGAATACAAACCCGAGGGTGATCGCTTCTACATGAATCACTCCGTGGCCTATCCGATGAGAGGCTCCTCTTGGTTTATCACTCCGAAAGCCATGCTGACGGGTGTCTCCTATAGCCTCACAGGTCTTGGCAGTTTGGATCGCGATTTCCGCAAGACTGTCGGCTATGAAAAGAATTCGAGCTTTATTGTGCCGACTTTCAGCCTCGACACCGGCCTCATTTTCGAACGCGACTCATCGTGGTTCGGTCAGGAAGCCACTCAAACTTTTGAGCCGAGAATTTTCTACGTCTACACCCCCTACCGTGACCAAAGCAAGATGCCGGTCTTTGACAGCTCCTATGCGGACTTAAGTTTCGGCAGCTTCTTTATGGAGAACCTCTTCACGGGGCATGACCGAGTCTCAGAAGCCAATCACTTGTCTTTGATTTTGACCTCGCGCTATTTGGATCGCAAAACCGGTTTTGAATGGTTAAGCGCTTCAATCGGTCAGCGTTTTTACTTCTCTGACCAAAAGGTTGCACTAAACCGCTATACCGCTGACGATTGGAAAGAGTGGGTCAGAAAGGGCATGAGAAATGACGAGGGGACCATTTACGACAGTAAGAGCGATTACCTTGCCAATGTAACTGCGCATTTGACCAAAAATATCGTTGCTTCAACGACGGCTCAGTACTCCACTACAGACAGCCGCGTCACCCGACTCAATGCCGGCATTCGTTGGCAGCCCAAACCCTCTTCAGTGATCGGCCTGTACTATCGCTATGACGATCTGGACACCACTCTTGAAGAAGACCGAATCAAACAAATTGACTTTGGTGTGCAATGGCCGCTTACCAATTCGCTCTACGGCTTGGCACGCTACAATTACGCCCTTGATGAGGGTAAGACCGTGGAAGTGCTTGCCGGTATCGAATACGTTGCCGACTGCTGGGCCTTGCGCCTGGTCGGACAGCGCGCTTTGGACAGCGCCGACCGCTACGACACCACTTTCTTTGTACAGTTGGAGTTGACGGGCCTGGGCTCGATCGGATCCGATCCGCTTGAAAGCCTGCGCCGCGCCATCCCGGGCTACCGCCCCACGACAGATCAACCCGGAGCTGCCGGACTTTATGACTACTATGAATAAGATGAAATATTTGGCGTTGCTTGCCGCCTTTTCCGCAAGCGTTTGTATGGCTCAGACGAGCGCGAAAAAGCCCGCTGCCGAGCCTGAGTTTCTGAACGCGGTGGTTGCCGTTGTCAATAACGACGTTATCACGACGGGCGAATTGGCAGAACGCACCCATACGGCCGCGCTCAACTTAAGACGCCAAAAGATTGAATTGCCGCCCATGCAGCAGCTGCGCATCCAGGTGCTCGAGCAGTTGATTTTGGAACGCGCAATGGCTCAACGGGCACGCGAAACCGGTATTCGAGTTGATGACGGCGTGGTTAACGCCACCATTGAACAGATTGCTCAGCAAAATAAGATTTCCGTTGCCGAACTTCGCCGCCGCCTGCAGTTAGACGGTGTCACTTTCCCGCAGTTCAGAGAAGAAATCCGCTCACAAGTGATCGCTCAGCGCCTACGCGAACGCGAAGTCAATGATGAAATCAAAATTCCCGAAAGCGAAATTGACGCGTTCCTTGCCGACCAAGCGGGCTTTAACGTCAATGACACCATCGAGTATGACGTCTCGCACATCTGGATTCCGACCAATGAAGGGATGAGCACCGAAGAACTCAATAACGCCCGAAACGTTGCTGACGATGTCCTCGAACGTGCTCAAGACGGTGAAGATTTCGGCGCCCTTGCCGCAAGCTTCTCCAAAGCTTCCGACGCCCTTGAAGGCGGCAAGCTCGGCTGGCGCACACTTTCTCAAATGCCTACGGCGCTCGCAGCAGCCGTGCGCGAAGCCCGTCAGCAATCCTCTAAAGTGGCGATGAATGTGAGCTCCGACGGCTACTACATCGTTAAAGTCAACGCTCGTCGCGACGGTGTGAAGACGAAATTGGCGGGCGGCCCTGTCACCCAAACACATGCCCGTCACATCCTGATGGCGGTCACCCCCGTCACGGATGAAGGCACGGTTCTTAAGCGCTTAAATGACATTCGTGATCGTCTGATCAATAAGAAGGAAGACTTTGCCACGTTGGCTCGTCTGCACTCGGTTGACGGCTCCGCTACGCGCGGCGGCGACCTCGGGTGGCTGCAGCCCGGCGACTCGGTTCCGGCTTTTGAAGAGGCTATGAATCGCCTCAAACCCGGTGAAATCAGCCAGCCGATCAAGACTCAATACGGTTATCACATCATCCAAGTGGTGGAACGTCGCGAAGAGGCGATGAACGATGAGCGTATGCGCTACATGGCCCGACAGATTCTGCGTCAGAGAAAGATGGCCGAGGCCACGGCCAACTGGCAGCGCGAATTGCGTGACCGCGCCTACGTTGAAATTCGCCGCGAAGAACTCTAATTAAGGAACGCCACAGACATGCAAAACGGATTAGCCGGGCACCGTGCTCGCAAGCGCTTCGGACAGAACTTCCTGCACGATGAGCATTGGATTGAACGCATCGCGCGCACAATCGATGCCAAGCCCGGTCAAACCGTTGTGGAAATCGGCCCGGGTCAGGCAGCCCTTACCCGAAAGATGATCGCCGATGCGGGACACGCAACGGCCATTGAAATCGATCGAGACCTTGCCGCGTGGCTCAAGGAAACCTTTCCCGATACCCTCCTGACACTCATTGAAGCCGATGCCCTGAAATTGGACTGGACGACAGTTCATCCGGGTGAGGCGCTCAGAATTGTGGGCAACCTCCCCTACAACATTTCCAGCCCCCTGCTTTTTCACTTAATGAGCGTAGCAGACCGTGTGATTGATCAGCATTTTATGCTTCAAAAGGAAGTGGTCGACCGCATGGTTGCAGCGCCCGGCAGCAAAGTGTACGGGCGCTTATCGGTGATGCTGCAGTATCGCTACCGGATGCAAAAGATGTTTGACGTACCTCCCGGCGCCTTTACTCCTGCTCCGAAGGTAACGAGTTCCATTGTGCGCATGGTTCCTAAAAAGCTCGAAGAGCTGATACCCGTGGATGCTGAACGCTTCTCTGCGATTGTGGCTGCGGCATTTAATCAGCGGCGCAAAACGCTTCGCAATGCGCTTTCAAAAATTCTGACCGAAGAAGAAATTAAAAAAGCGGGCGTTGATCCGGCGCTGCGCGCTGAAGCCCTAAGCGTTGAAGCCTTTGTTGCCCTGGCTCAAACAGCTTAGAACGGTAACGTAGGCATATAAACCCCTTTAAGCGCACGCCTGGCGTTTTCATAGTCCGGATAGATTTCTCCCACCCGTTTCCAAAAACGAGGACTGTGGTTCATTTCATCCAAATGCGCCAATTCGTGGGCAATCACATAATCAATAAGGTTGGGAGCCAAATGAATCAAACGCCAGTTAAGCCTGATGCGTCGGTCAGCGCTGCAGGAGCCCCAGCGTCCTTTAGCACCTGATAATCCCCAACCGCAAAAGCTCACCAAAGCCTGACTGGAGATCGCTCGGATGCGCTCGCCCATATAACGTTCGGCTTCTTTCTTAAACCACACCTGAACCCAATCTCTGACACGCTCTTCCTGGGTGTCTTTGGGGGTGTTGACAATAAGTACCGGGCCGTTCTTATCCTCAGAAAGAAAGACTGATCGGGCAGAAGGATCCAAGCGTATGGTCATCGGCCGACCGAGATAGGGGATGGTGGCACCATCGACAAAATGCACGGTCTGTATGCCGATTTCTTTTTGCCAGTGCTCAAATTCCGAGAGTTTTCTTTGAATCCATCCTTCTTTTTCCTGAAGCATCTTTTCAATTTCTTTAACTGACACCCACTGCGGCGCCCTTACCGTCACTCCTCTTTCATCAACGATAAAACCCACTGTTTTGCGTTTGGCGCGCTCTAAGCGGTAAGAAAAAACCGGAGTCAGGTCAAAGTCCTTTTTTGCAGATGCAGGATTTTTTTCAGGGCGTGAAAAGCCCTTTGACACCTGAGGTTCTTTTTTCAGTGTGCCGTTATTCTCAGGACGCTTTTCCTTAAGAAGATCATTAAAGAAATCAAATGAAAGCTGTTTCACATTGGCCTTCAGAAACAAAAAACAACCCTTTTCCCCACAGTAGCATTTTTTCAAACGACTGAGGCAAAAATTATTTAGCGGCAGAAATCACCGTAGCGTCGTGATTTTTTACTGGCCTTCAAATTCGTTCGTGATTTTTCCCTGATAAAGATCGGGCGAAATGACATGCATCTCCCCTTCAATCCAGGCGACAAGCTCTGTCTGCACTTCTTCAAAGGTTCGCCCTTCTGTATGAATCATGGGGCCTACCGAAACGGTAATCAAACCGGGCTTTTTAGAAATGGAATTTCTCGGCCAACATTCGCCGGAATTAAGCGCGATAGGAATAATGGGAGTGCCGGTTGCCACCGCAAAACGAGCGCCGCCCGACTTATAGTGAGTCATCTGACCGGGAGCGGTTCGTGTTCCTTCAGGAAACATGGCAAGCCACCATCCGTGCTTTAAAAAGTCCTGTCCCTGGCGCAAGAACTGTTCATAAGCTCTGGTGCCCTTTTTGCGGTCAATAGCCATCATGTGAAGAGTGGCCAAGGCTTGACCGAACACCGGCACATAGTGCAGCTCTTTCTTGTAAACAAAGCTTGTTTGATGAGGAATCATTCCCCCAAGCGCAAAAACGTCCCAAGCGGACTGATGCTTTGAGAGTACTAAAACAGAGGTTCCGTCAGTCGGAAAATTCTCCAATCCCTTAAATTGGTAACGCATGCCGCAAATGGTTTCTCCCATTTTGAGCATGAATCGAGCCCAACTTGTCGCTAAAGAATAGCGAAGCGACAACGAAGCCGGGTAGAGAATAATCAAAGCGAGCGCGAGCGGCACTAACGTCACCGCCAACACAAGGTAATAAATCCAACCGCGGATTGCAGACATTTTTATTTCCATTAATGCGAAAGGCCCCGAAGCGGAGCCTTTCGCAGAAGTTTGCTTACGCAAAAATTACTTTGCCAAACGAGAAAGCTCGGCCACCATGTTCATTGTACGGTGTAAACGCCACAAAAGTGCCAGACGGTTGGCCCGAACTTTTGCATCTTCCACGTTAACCATTACGTCTTCAAAGAAGCGGTCCACCGGCGCCTTCATCGGTGCAAGACTCTTCAGAAGCTCGGTATAGCGGCCTGCTTCGTAATCAGCCTTGGCACGAGGCTCGGCTTCACACAAAGCGCTGTAGAGTGCTTTTTCTGCATCGGAATCAAAGAGCGCTTCATCCACCGCATCGGTTTCAGGAGCCGACTTCTTGATGATGTTGCCGATACGCTTATTGGCTGCAGCCAATGCTTCGGCTTCAGGCAGCTCGCCAAAGGCGCGCACGGCTTCAAGGCGGGCAGGCACGTCCAAAACAGTCGTCGGATGGGTGGCAAGCACTGCATCGACTTCCTGGGCGCTGTAGCCTTTATCTTTAAACATCACACGCAGGCGATCTTCAAAGAATGCCAAGAGCTCATCGCGAGCGTCTTTAATGTTGGCCACTTCCTTCATGGCTTCGTAGCCGATATTGACCAAGTCGGTAATCGCGACATTTAAGCGTTTTTCGATCAGCATGCGCAAAACGCCCAAAGCGTGGCGACGCAAAGCAAACGGGTCTTTATCGCCGGTGGGCATTTGACCGATACCGAAAAGACCGGAGAGCGTTTCAAGCTTATCGGCTAATGCAACGGCGAGGCTCACAGGCGTTGAGGGCAATGCATCGCCTGCAAAGCGCGGTTGATAGTGTTCGCGAATAGCCAGTGCCACTTCTTCGCTTTCGCCGTCATGCAAAGCGTAGTATTCGCCCATGATGCCCTGCAGTTCGGGGAATTCGCCAACCATTTGCGTTAAGAGGTCAACCTTGGCGAGCTGCGCCGCGCGCACCGCTTTATCGCGATCTGCACCGATTAAATCAGCCACCTTGGCCGCAATCGCCTTGACGCGCTCAACGCGTTCGGCTTGAGTACCAAGCTTATTGTGATAAACCACATTCTTTAAAAGAGCAATGCGGCTTTCAAGCGTTTGCAGACGGTCTTGATCATAGAAGAACTTAGCATCTGCCAAACGGGCACGAACCACGCGGGCGTTACCGGAGCTGATGGCTTCACCGCCGTCCTTGGCTTCCAATTGAGAAACCAGGAAGAAGCGATTCATCAGGCGTCCCTTTTCATCCTGCACCGCGAAGTACTTTTGATTTTGCTGCATTGTCAAAATCAGGCATTCCTGCGGCACCTTGAGGAACTCTTCTTCAAAAGAGGACTGATAAATCACAGGCCACTCGGTCAAAGCAGTCACTTCATCAATCAGATCCTCAGGCATGATCGCTTCGCCATGAATCTCGCGAGCCCCTTCGGTGACGTCGTGCACAATCTTTTCGCGGCGTTTGGCAAAAGAGGGCATCACTTTGCCTTCGGTCATCATCTGCTCTTCATAGCCATCGGCCGTACGCAAAGAGATCAAGCCTTGAGTGTGGAAACGGTGACCACTTGTCACACGATCTGCACTAAGCCCCAAAAGGCTCACAGGCACCACCTCGTCACCATAAAGCGCCACGAGGTGCTTGGCAGGACGCACAAAAGACACTGTCGTCTGACCGTCAGCCAACTGGTAATGCATGACTTTCGGGATAGGCAGATTAAAAGCTGCTGCATCCAACGCCGTTTGTAAACCTTGAGCCAATGCCACACCGGGACGAATGCCTTCGTAAAAGAGCTGTTCGTTTTTGCCGTCATCGACGCGCTTTAAGCTCTTCACATCGGCAACGATCCCCAAGGCCTTCATCTTCTTTTCCAGTGCAGGCGTCGGGTTGCCGTCAGCGTCAAGACCCACCTTCACGGGAACAAGTTTCTGTTTGAAAGCCTGGTCAGGCGACTTGGCTAAAACCTTAGTCAGCAAGGCGGCTAAGCGACGCGGAGAACCGAAAACGGTTGTTTGGCTGCCTTCTTCCAAAAAGTGCTGAGAGGCCAAGCTCTTTGTCAAATTCTGAGCAAACGCTTCGGAGAGTTTCTTCAGCGCCTTCGGCGGCAACTCTTCGGTTTGCAATTCCACTAACAAACTGGTCATTTTCACTTGCCTCTTAGGAATTCTTTTTCAACATCGGGAAGCCCAGGCGTTCGCGGGCATCGTAGTAACTTTGAGCAACCGAGCGGCTGATCGTGCGGATACGGGCAATGTAAGCCGCGCGTTCGGTGACGCTGATCGCGCCGCGTGCATCAAGGAGGTTAAACGTGTGACCGGCCTTGAGCACCATTTCGTAAGCCGGAAGCGCAAGATTCAAGTCCATCAGACGCTTGGCTTCGCTTTCAAAGTAGTCAAACTGATGCAAGAGCTTGACCGGGTCGCTCGCCTCAAAGTTGTAATGGCTTTGTTCGACTTCGTTTTGATGGAATACGTCACCGTAGGTCAAGGTACGGGTAGAACCGTCGGCATCCTGCCAGCGCGTATAAACCAAGTCAAAGACGTTGTCGCAGTTTTGCAGGTACATCGTCAGACGTTCGAGACCGTAGGTGATTTCACCGGTGATGGGCTTACACTCCAGACCGCCCACCTGCTGGAAGTACGTAAACTGCGTCACTTCCATACCGTTCATCCACACTTCCCAACCGAGACCCCAGGCGCCGAGCGTCGGGTTTTCCCAGTTGTCTTCCACAAAACGGATATCGTTGATTTCGGTATCAATCCCCAAGGCACGGAGACTGCCCAAATACAAGTCCACGATATTGGTGGGGGCAGGCTTAATCACCACTTGGAATTGGTGGTGTTGGTGCAAACGGTTGGGGTTTTCGCCATAACGGGCGTCTTTCGGACGGCGAGAGGGCTGCACATAAGCGGCGCGCCACGGTTCCGGTCCCAAGGCTCTTAAGAAAGTCGCGGTGTGCGAAGTCCCCGCGCCCACTTCCATATCAATCGGCTGCAAAAGCGCGCAGCCTTGTTGGTTCCAATACTGCTGTAAACGCAGGATGACTTCCTGAAATGTAATCATTGGTTTAATCCAAAAATTGAGAAATCAGTTAAGAGGTTCTTAAACCCCGAAAATTTTTTAATTTTAGTCCTTTTATTGGCGCTTTACGGCAAAAGTGCTGATAAATGCTCCCGCCAGCATCAAAATGGACAAAATCACGATGGGCCAATCGCCGAATTTAACGTAAGGTGTTGCTTCTCCCTTCATCGTCGTCACGGTCACATCAAGCGTGGCGTCAATGTCGGTTGCCAATTGCTTGACCACCTGACCTTTTGCATCCACATAGGCGGTTTCGCCGCTATTGGTGACGTTTAAGAGCGGGCGTGCAGTCTCAAGCGCTCGCATACGCGAAATCTGCAAATGCTGGCTGGCCGCTTTAACCGGTCCGAACCACTTTAAGTTCGAAAGATTAATCAGGAGCTCAGGCGAATCTTTTTCCCACGCCTCGATCCATTCGCTTCCGAATAAATTTTCGTAGCAAAGGTTGACGGCTGCCGAGTGGCCGGCAATATTTATAGTCAACGCGGAATTCTCACCGCTTTCCAGATCCGTCATCGGAATGCGCATCGAGTCAATGAACCAACGGAATCCCCACGGCACAAATTCACCGAATGGCACGAGGTGGCGCTTTTGATAAACCGACAAATCCCCGTCAGGATTCATAGTGATTGCCGCATTGCTGTAGCGGTTCTCGTCAGAAAACCAGAAGGCGTTAAATAAAAGGAATTTATTTTCAGACTTCACCCAATCGATCAGGCGCTTTTGCTGGCTTTGAGGAAACTGCTGCCAAGCAAGCGGATAGACAGATTCAGGCATAATCACGGCATCCACGGGCGCTTTTTCCACTTTCACGTTATCAAGATAGAAGTACGCTTCATCAAAGCGCTCGCTCACGGATTGCTGCAAAAGGCGCGGTTCAAGATTGGGCTGCACGAGGCGCACACTCACTTCGCCTGAGGGTTCACTCCAAACAATTTTCTGACCCGCCATGGAAAGAAGCAAAACAGAAAAAACCGTGATGCCGCAGGCTGCCACATAAAGCCACTTCGTGCGAAGCGTCCAAATGGCTCCCAAAAGACCTGCAACCCACGCCAAGCCCAACAGCACGCCAAAACTTCCTACAAAAGGCGCCAATCCTACCAGGGGCCAATCCACAACAGCGTAAGCAGGATTTAACCAGGGAAAACCCGTCAGGATCCAACCGCGAAGCCACTCAAAAATCGTAAACGAGGCGGGAATTGATAGGCCCATTCTCAAAGCCGGATCAGACACCCATTTCGTCGCAACGACAAAGGACAGTGTCGGAAAAAGCGCAAGCGCCAGAGAAAACACCGCCGTTGTCACATAGGTCCACTCAAGCGGCATATAACCGTAGTGATACATGCTGTAGTAAACCCAGTTGATGCCGCTTACAAACCACCCGAAACCGAAGGAAAGCCCCCACATGACCACATGTTTGATGTTTTCCGTGGTACCCACAAGGTAAAACATCACAATAAGGGAGGCTAAGGCAAAAAGCGGCTCATTGGCAGGCGCAAAGGCGCTGGCAAGCGACACACCGCAGCAGAACGTTAAAACAAAACGGTAGAGGTAGTATTTTTGAGTCTCTGAAAGCAAATGAAACATTTATTCTTCTTTCCTGACCGGGTCCTGAGTGGGTAATTTTTCTACTTTGAGAAGTCTGACCTGACGTTCATCGGCACGCAAAACCGTAAAGCGGAAACCTTCAATGACAACGGTTTCACCGATCTTGGGCATGTGCTCCAACCGGTCGGCAATTAGCCCGCCGATCGTTTCACAGTGGCAGTCTTCATCGGTATTGATTTCAGTGGCAAAAAACTCGTTAAACTGCTCGATTTCCGTAAGAGCTTTTACGCGCCAACAGCCGTGTTTGGGATCTTCCAAAATGTTATCGGCGTCTTCATCGACCTCATCGAACTCATCATCGATTTCGCCCACAATCTGCTCGAGCACGTCTTCAATCGTAATAAGTCCCGAAACACTGCCGAACTCGTCAACCACAATAGCCATGTGATTGCGCTCAAGTTTGAAGTCACGCAAGAGATCATTTAAGGGCATACTCTCGGGAATAAACTTCGCTTCCCGCAAGTGGTCTTTCGCCTTAAATTCAGGATCAACCAACACGCGCAAAATCGTTTTGGCATGCAATATTCCGATGACGTTATCGCGGTCATCATCCATGATGACAGGAAAGCGCGAGTGACCCGCTTCGATCATTTTCGGCAGCCACACGTCTTTGCTTTCACTTAAATCCACTACCTGCATCTGTGAGCGCGGCACCATCAGGTCGCAGGCTCTAAGGTTGGAAAACTGCATGACGCCTTCCATCATTTTCAAGGCGGAATCGTCAATGAGCTTCTGTTCGTTCGCTTCGTGAAGCGTATCGATAAAGTCTTCGCGCGTCGGCGCGTGGAAAACGCCCGTGAGGCGTTCAAGGAATGTACGGTGTTTTGTCGTACCCGCCTTAAGCGGAGGTTCGGTACTCATGAATTCTGTTGCATCCAACATCTATAAACAGCGAAAGTTTAATGTTATCAAGGATTACGTAGTCTGTCACACCTAAGCAGCAAAAGCGGCTTCTCGTTTTTTACTCTCCAATGTTCATCACGCGAACGTTCACATCACGAACGTTCACATCACGAACGTTCGCTACACGAATGTTCGCCCTGCGAACATATGAGCTTTCTTAAAAATTACAGTTTCTGTATCCAAAGGACTGTTTTGCGCCTTAAAATCAAAGGAGTTCATCATCGTTTAATCATGACCGTAAACAAACGTATCGTTTTTTTTGATTGTGAATTCTCAAGGGAAGACAAACGACTCCACGATGCCGGAGCCGTCTATGAGGACGGTTCTGTCTTTCACGGCAGCGATATCGGTGAATTTCAGGATTTTCTCCAGCCCGCTGACATCTTGTGCGGTCACAACATTCTCGCTCACGATCTGAAGCTATTAGAGCCGCACTTTGCGTCACGTATACCGAAACTCTTTCAGCAAAGTTCTCTGAAAATTTTTGCTCCGCTCATTGGCAAAGTCTCCAGACCCAAAATTGACACACTTTATCTCTCTGCCCTGCTTTTCCCAAAAAGACCCTACCATCGGTTGGTCAAGGATGAAAAGATTATTTCCGAAGAGTTTTGCGATCCTGTTGCTGATGTCAAAAAATGCCAAATACTTCTTGCTGAATCCGTTAACGCATTCAAAGCACTGGATTCTGACCTTCAGAAGATTTTTCATGCGCTTTTATCTGATACTGAAGCATTTACGGGCTTTTTCGAATATTTGGAATTTCAGGGCGATGCTTCGGGCTTGAGCGAATTAATCCGAAAGCGCTTTGATAAACAGATTTGTGCTCATGCTGATATAGGTTCTCTTATCAAAGATTTTCCGCTTGAACTTGCCTATTGTCTCGCGCTCATCAACACCGATGACAAAGCCTCGATCTTCCCCGCTTGGGTATTGAGACACTTTCCGAATGTTGAGGCGGTTTTCAAAAAAATCCGCTTCACCCCCTGTTATCAAGGCTGTCCATATTGCAATGAACGTCTCAATGCGCGCAGTGCGCTGAAACGCTTTTTCGGCTTTGATGAATTTCGAACCTACAACGGAGAACCGCTGCAAGAAAAGGCCGCAGAAGCTGCGATTCACGGACAGTCGCTTTTGGCAATCTTTCCCACTGGAGGCGGCAAATCACTCACATTCCAGTTACCCGCCCTGATGGCAGGCGAAGCCTGCCGCGGATTAACGGTTATTCTGAGTCCGCTTCAGTCTTTGATGAAAGACCAGGTCGACCATCTCAACGCTGCCGGCATTTCCGACGCCGTCACAATCAACGGTCTGCTTGATCCGATTGAACGGGCCAACAATTTTGAGCGGATCTATAACGGCAGCGCGAGTTTGCTTTACGTCTCGCCCGAACAGCTTCGCTCCCGTACATTGGAAAAAGCTCTGTTGTCTCGGCACATCGAGCGCTTTGTCATTGATGAAGCCCACTGTTTTTCTGCCTGGGGCCATGACTTTCGCGTGGACTATCTTTATATCGGCGACTTTATTCGGTCGCTCGAAGAGAAAAAAGGCGGTATTTCAATCCCCGTCTCCTGTTTCACTGCTACCGCCAAACAAAAAGTTGTGCAGGATATTCGGGACTACTTCAAAGATAAACTCGGTATCGATTTAAAGCTTTTCGTCTCAACTGCCGCTCGCGAAAATCTGCACTACACGGTCTGGCACATTGAAGATCCGGAAGACAAATACCCGAAACTGCGGGAGTTGATTGAACAGAAAAACTGCCCCACCATTGTTTACGTCTCGCGTGTTGACAATACCACGGCCTTGGCTGAGCGTCTCACAAAAGACGGTTTTACTGCACTGGCCTACAACGGGCAAATGAGTGCTGAAAAGAAAACTGCCAATCAGGAAGCTTTTTTAAGCGACAAAGTCCGCATTATGGTGGCCACCAATGCGTTCGGGATGGGGGTGGATAAAAAAGACGTAGGACTAGTCATTCACTACGATATTTCCTCGTCATTGGAAAACTACGTACAGGAAGCAGGCCGCGCGGGGCGAGATCCTCATCTTCAGGCTGAGTGCCATATTCTTTTTAACGAAGAAGATCTCGACAAACATTTCCAGCTTTTAAATCGATCAAAACTTTCACTGAGTGAAATTCAGCAAATTTGGAAAGCCATCAAAGACGCGACCAAATTACGCTCAACCATGACATGTTCGCCGCTTGAATTGGCACGCATGGCCGGGTGGGATCGCGAGAATCAGGAATTGGAAACGGCCGTCAAAACCGCAGTTGCCGCTCTCGAATTAGCCGGTTACATTAAGCGTGGACAAAACGTGCCTCACGTCTATGCCACAAGCCTTCAGGCTGCCAATGTAACAGAAGCCAATAAGAGAATTGACGCCTGTCAGTTATTTATCGATGACAAAGAGAAAAAGACTGCCAAACGGATCATCCGTTCTTTAATTTCCAAACGCTCCGTTACCGCTGCCACAGGTGAAGACGCCGAGTCCAGAGTCGACTATCTCGCTGACCGCTTAGGGATCGAAAAAGCAAAAGTAATTCGCGCGATCAGCACCATGAAAGAAGCCGATCTTCTTAAAGACGACATGGATATGTCAGCCTACATTTTCCAGTCGGACACGGAACGGAAGTCTTTCGGTGTACTTAAAAAGTTTGCGGCCTTAGAGCGTTTTCTCATCGATGAACTTGAGCCTCTTGACTCAGAGCATATCCATAATCTCAAAGAACTTAACGGCAACGCCCAAAGCCGAAAAATAGCTTCTAGCGTCAAAAACATCCGCACCATTCTGTATTTTTGGAAAATCAAAAATTTCTTTGAGAAAATCGCCAATTGCGGCAATAACCACGTGCGGCTGACAGCCAATGAAAAAACCGAGAGTTTACAGAGCGCCTTCCTATCCCGAATTTCTCTGTGCCAGTTCATCCTTAAGGAACTCTTCCGGTTGGCTGAAAAACAGAAAACAATCAGTACCGATCAAGATCGGGTAGCCGTGAATTTTTCTGTGGTTTATCTGCAAAACGCCTACAACAGAGAAAACGCACTTATTGAGGGGAAGGCTTCACTGGATGATGTAGAAGACGCACTTTTATACCTCTCAAAAATCGGCGCAATCCGTATCGAGGGCGGTTTCCTGGTGCTCTACAACGCCTTATCCATCACGCGTTTGGAACTGGATAATTCTCGTAAATACAAAATTGCCGACTACAGGCAATTAAACGATCATTACGAACAAAAGATTCAGCAGGTTCATATTGTCGGGCGCTTTGCCAATCTGATGCTCAAAGACTATCAGGCGGCATTGGCCTACGTTCATGACTATTTTCACGCCGACTACAAAGCCTTCATTAACCGCTATTTCAAGGAAAATAAAGCCAATCTTTCCCGCACAATTACGCAAGGGCTCTTTCGCAAACTCTTCGGTTCCCTGTCAGAAAAACAGCTGGCGATTATCAACGACAAAACTTCTCAGCATATTGTGGTCGCTGCCGGCCCCGGCAGCGGCAAAACCCGCGTCCTTGTTCACAAATTAGCGGCGCTTTTACTCATGGAAAATATCAAGCGCGAACAACTTTTGATGCTGACATTTTCTCGAGCAGCAGCCACCGAATTTAAGCAGCGTCTCATTGAACTTACGGGTTCCGCAGCCTTTTACGTTGAAGTGAAAACTTTTCACTCCTACTGCTTCGATTTATTGGGACGGCTGGGCACACTTGAAGAGGCAGACAATGTCGTTAAAGAAGCCGCCCGAATGATTCGGGAAGATGAAGTTGAACAGGACAAGATCACCAAGAGTGTACTGGTCATCGATGAAGCGCAGGACATGAGTGAAGATGAGTTTGCACTGGTTGAGGCACTTATGAGCCGCAACGAAAACATGAGAGTCATTGCTGTAGGCGATGATGATCAAAATATCTATGGTTTCCGTGGATCGGACTCGCGCTTTTTCAGATCACTTCTATCGAAATACGAAGCCACTCAGTATGAGCTCACTGAAAATTTCAGAAGTGCTCCGCAAATTGTTGCAATTGCCAATGACTATACGGCTTCAATCAGTGTACGCATGAAAACAAAGCCTGCGTTTGCGCACCGCAAAACACCCGGTGAAGTTACATTGATTCACCACAGACGACCACGATTTGAAAAAGCTATTGTCAATGCCCTTTCCTTGTCGGGAAGTTCTGAAACCAAAGCGGTATTAACCTCGACCAATGAAGAGGCTTTTCTTATCCATAACGGACTGCAAAAGGCAGGACTCAATTCCAGACTCATTCAAAGCCGTGGCGACGTTAAGCTCTACAATCTCCTTGAAATACGATCATTTCTTGTTTACCTGCAAAAACGCCTTAACGGGAGCCCCGTGGTCAATCGTAAACTTTGGAAAGAGGCTATCAAATCTTTGCAAGAACGCTTTGCAAAAAGCCGATTGTTGCCCAATTGCCTACGGCTCATTTCTTTGTTTGAAAGCGTAACGGCAAAGGAAATTTACTTCTCAGACTTTGAAGAATTTGTCAAAGAGTCGCAGCTCGAAGATACTTTTGAAAACGACAATAAAGCCATTTTCGTTTCAACCGTTCACAAAGCCAAAGGACGGGAATTCGATACGGTTTATTTGCTTTTGGACAATGTCCGAGAAAATACCGATGAAGAGAAACGAAGAATATTCGTCGGAATGACTCGCGCGAAAACCTCCCTTTATGTCCACTACTTCGGCAATCTATTTGCCGATCTTCACACTCAGGGAATCTCTCGTCTTGAGGATAAATGGGCAGCGTCACCACTTTCTGAGATTGCCATGAGCCTTAACTTGTCTGACGTGTACTTGGACTTTGTTTCTGGCAAAAAAGATCAGCTATGCCAGCTGCGCTGCGGACAACCACTGCGCTTTCAAAACAGTACCTTTTATGCAAAATTGGGTGATAAGTGGATCGATTGCGCTTATCTTTCTCAAGCCTGCAAAACCAAGCTCGCCAAATATCTTCAGGCAGGTTACATGCCAAGCGCTGCCGAAATCGGTTTTATCGTAGCCTGGACCAACCAAGAGCAAACACAAACTGTAGCAGTGGTTTTGCCTAACCTTTATCTAAAAAAAGTCCCGCAACACAACCGGCTGCGAGACCTTTCTTCACTTAGGGCTGGACGCAAAAATTAATTTTTGAAATGAAACTTCTTTTTGCCGGTTAGCAAAATTCGATCTTCGTACGGATTGTCAAATCCCAATTCGAGCAAAGCACCGATTTCCTTATCTTCCATGACGTTAGCGTCTGCCTCATTCATGTGATCGTAGCCATGAGCATGAAGCGCACCGTGAATGAGCAAGTGCGCCAGATGTTCTTCAAAGGATTTATTCTGCTTTTTGGCTTCCTTAATCAAAACAGGCACACAGATCACCAGATCGGCAATGGCCACGGGCTCATGCTGATAATCGAAAGTGAGCACATTCGTTGCATAATCTTTGTGGCGATATTGAGCATTCATTTCGTGCCCTTCTTCTTCGCCCACGAACATGACGTTCAGTTCTGTGTCTCGTTCAATAGCCGCCTTTACCCATTTTTTCATCTTCTTGGCTGAAGGCAGCTTAAAGTCACCGTGCTCAAATACGTTAAATTTCAGTTTCTTTTTCGACATGATTATCGGGTCTCCTCTTTGAGAGCCTTAGCCAGTTGTCGTCTCTCATCAGCTTTAGCGTACGCCTCTACAATGCGGGCGACAAGGGGATGACGCACCACATCGGCTGCGGTGAAATAGGTCATGGCAATACCCCGCACCCCTGCCAATACGTTTTGCGCTTCAACCAATCCCGAACGGGTTCCGCGCGGCAAATCGATCTGAGTCACATCACCCGTGATTACCGCTTTGGAACCAAAACCGATACGCGTTAAAAACATCTTCATCTGCTCGGGGGTCGTGTTCTGAGCTTCGTCCAAAATGACAAAGGCATTGTTGAGCGTGCGGCCGCGCATGTAAGCCAAAGGCGCGATTTCAATCGTCTGTCGTTCAAGCAATCGCTGCGTCTTATCAAAGCCCAGAAGATCAAAAAGTGCGTCATAGAGCGGGCGCAGGTAGGGATCCACCTTTTGAGAAAGGTCCCCCGGCAAAAAGCCAAGGCGCTCCCCGGCTTCCACCGCAGGTCGCGTCAAAATAATGCGTTCGACTCGGTCACGCTCATAAGCGTCCACTGCGGCGGCGACTGCCAAATACGTTTTACCCGTACCGGCCGGGCCGATACCGAAAGCAATGTCGTTATCCAAAATCGCCTGAATGTAGTCATTCTGGCGAGGTGTTCTGCCTTGAAGCTCGCGACGCTTGGTGTGAAGCACGGGCGAAGTCGGTGAATCCCCATCCACCTTTTTGGCATTTTCCCCCACAAAAAAGAGCTGCACATCATCAGTTGTCAATTCATCGGCACTGCTTTCAGCTTGTGCGGCCAATGTCTGCAAAGCATTCAGAGCCTCACGGGCTTTTTGCGTTTCGCCTGCAATTCGGAATTGATTGTTGCGGCGGGAAATGGATACATCCAAAATCACTTCGATTTGACGCAGGTTCGCGTCCATCGGCCCCACAAGGCTCGCCAACGCCGCATTGCTCAAATCCAAATTAAGTGACAGTACTTTTTCTTCTTCAGCCATTCTTTAAACCATCTCACCCAAAAGCGTATGGGGATTAACTTCCGTGATTCGGACATTAACCATGGTGTTAGTGAGCGACTCATCACCCACAAAATTAACGATTCGGTTGTTATCCGTTCTCGCTGCCATCATACCGCGACCGCGGCGCGAAGGCCCGATCACCAGCACCCGCTGCACAGTGCCCAACATCGATTGCGCAATTTCCGTAGCCTTGGCGTCGTTTTTAGCTTGAAGAATCTGAAGCCGTTTTAACTTCACTTCCAAAGGCGTGTCATCTTTTAAATAAGCCGCGGGCGTCCCCGGGCGACGACTATAGACAAAGGAAAAGCTCGCATCAAAACCCACATCGTCCATGAGTTTTAACGTAGCCTGAAAATCTTCCTCAGTTTCTCCCGGGAAACCCACAATGATATCGGTCGCGATCGAAATATCCGGGCGGACAGCCTTGAGGCGTCGAATAATCGACTTGTATTCGAGCACCGTGTAGCCGCGCTTCATTGCGGCCAAAATTCTGTCGGATCCGGATTGCACCGGTAGGTGCACATGATTAACCAATTTATCAATTTTGCCGTAGGCGTCAATCAGGCGCTGCGTGAATTCTTTCGGGTGCGAAGTGGTGTAACGAATGCGCTCGATACCATCAATTTCCGCAACGTACTCTAAAAGCATAGCGAAGTCCGCGATATCGCCGTCGGGTGTTTCGCCTCGATAAGCATTCACGTTTTGCCCCAATAGCGTCACCTCTTTGACACCCTGGGCGGCCAACTTTGCCACCTCAATGAGCACATCGGCCATAGGGCGCGAAATTTCCTCACCCCGGGTATACGGCACAACGCAATAAGAGCAATACTTGCTGCAACCCTCCATGATGGAGACAAAAGCCGTGGCCCCTCGAGCCTGAGGTTCAGCCAAATGGTCAAACTTTTCAATTTCCGGGAATCGGATATCCACCTGAGGACGATGGGTTTCGTTGACTTTTTTAACCATGTCGGGCAAACGGTGAAGCGTTTGCGGACCAAAAACGATATCCACGTAGGGCGCGCGGGACAATATCTTTTTGCCTTCTTGACTTGCGACACATCCGCCCACGGCGATCAGCATGTCGTCCTTGTGGACTTCTTTTTTAGTATCGCGAATACGTCCCAATTCTGAAAAAACCTTTTCTTGGGATTTTTCACGAATGGAACAAGTATTCAAAACAACGAGGTCAGCCTCGTTAACTTTTTCAGTACGCTCATAACCGTTGGCAACCATCAGGTCAACGATTTTTTCCGAGTCGTATTCATTCATTTGGCAGCCGAAGCTGCGGAGATAAATTTTTTTCGCGGTCACGGTTTACATCCGTTGCACAAAATTTGATTTGTCTTTAAAAACAAATCGTTGTTAATCAAAAAATTGGGGAACAAGTATAGCAACTCCCTTTCCAAATGTTCCCCTCTAACACCGGTTCATTTCTGCTATTAAGTCACTTTAAATATTTGCGAAAATTTGATAGATAGAGTTCTGGGATAATTAAACAAGATGTATTCACAATAAACGCTTCGGAACACAACAAAAGTTTTTCACACTGCGTTTCCAACAAAGAATTGAAGGCTGTTTGTGTAACTGCATCGTCTAAATCTACATTAGCAAGCTTGGCTGTTTTCTTGAAATGTTGATTAATAACCAACGCCACCTTTTGCCTAAGGACATTACACTCATCCTGTTTCATAGGCATTTTCAGAATTGATGTCGTAAAGCGAAAACCTTCTTTATCCACACGTGATTTATATTGAGATAAATCTTTTAAATCGAATGTTCTCTGCTCAAAGGCTTGATCTTCTTTTCCAGTTTCGTAACAAACTCTATCTATGTGTCGGAAAGACTCCACCATGGGATAGTTAATATACAGTCTCCCATAATCGGAAGAGTCATTAAAGTGGGTCATTAATTTTTTGAGCTTCTCTGCACCAAACAAAGGATCTTGAGGGTCCCAATCAAAAATTAAAAGCGTTTCACTGTAATTTTCACACAGCAGTTTCTCTTTATCTTGATCTGTTAAATTTTTAACTTTTTCCAACAACACATTTTTCAGATCTAGATCCGAATAAGGTTGTTTATACGACTCATAGTATTGATAAAGACGATAAATATTTGTCTTGAGCAAAAAGATACTAGCATCGCCCGCATAAAATAACTCAAACAATTTATTTATAAAAATCTTTTCTGTAGATCCCTCGGCGATAATCAAAATCTTCTTTTCAGCCATTGAACTCTCCGGCAACAAATAATTTTTCTAAATTATTACCCTGCCGTAATTCGCGATCAGTTAGATTGGGAAATGACTTTAGTATTCCGTTATTCATAATGAAACACACATCTGGGCGAATAAATTTATGATTGAGAAGACCCGTATTATGAGTGGTTAATACGCTTTGGCATTTAAATTCTTTAGTTTGCTTCAAAATACTTTCCGCTATCGCGAAGTGATAGAAAGCATCGAATTCATCCATAAATAAGAAACTAACATCCTTAACAAAATGAAGCCAATAAAAATAAACAGCTAATGCAATCGTTCCACTGGATGCTACGGAAAAGAAAGGTAAAAGACTTTTATGCTCAAAATACAAACCGTCTCGACCATCGGGAGCTTTTTTGACAGTTAACTTTTCATTAACTTGATTTTTCTGCAAAAACGCCTCAAACTCCCCGACAAGATTATTTTGAATAATAAATTCATCGATATTTGTAATGGTTGACTGCAATCCCATAAAGTTGTTGTTTTTGTCAACACGGCGGAACCATAGCATTGAACCTACAAACTTAACCAACTGACGAATAGGAGATTTGGGGGCTAAAGCCGCATTATTGGCGATGTAGCGTAATAATGACAACTGAGCATCGCGAAACACAAAATTTAGATTTGCGAGATCAAATTTCTTCAGTCCCTCGAAATTTTGTTTATTTTCTGCCATATCCCAGGAAAAAACTTCATCACCGTTCACTACCAACTTTTCTCTGATCAATTTAGTGGCAGTTTGTTTTGCATAACTATATGTAACTACATCTTTATCAAACAAAAATTGATAAGAAAATTCTGCAAACTCGTTCGGATGATTGGCATTAAGGTAGTAATCATAAGCATCTACTTGCTTCACTCTATCAACCAAGTGATAAACAAGGTCAAAAAGGGCAAAGCCCAAATTGCTTTTGCCTGAAGCGTTATAACCATAAACAATTGCAGTCTTAATCAAAGATTCGCCGTGCACAGTTGCCAAGCAATCCCGACAAAATTCATAATCTCTGACATCTGAGAAATCCATTGTCAGAGATTCAAATTGCTTGAAATTCTTAACGCTAAAACACTTAAGCATCGTAAATCACCTTACGTCGAGGAATTTTTATCGAACGGTAACCCAAGGTTGTAGTTGCAATCATATCAATTTTCCCGCATGCCGTAAAAAAATTACGGCGACTACATTACCGTTAATGGCCACTTTTAGGGGAATCACATCATCAACACTCAAAAAAACTAACAAATTGTTTTTCTTAGAACTTTTATCTAAAAGTTGAGGTTGTTGCAATTATTGTTTAATCAAAGTATCTTCTTAACTATCCTAACCGTTAGAACCGTTAGCTAACCGTTAGATTGAAATGTCATTACTAAAAGAAGACCTAACTACTGAATTTAAAAGAGAATTCGCTGACGATGTCAAACCGACTGTTCTTGCTTTTGCAAACACCAACGGTGGAGTTCTTTACATCGGCGTCAATGACGACGGCTCAATTTGCGGCGTCGCCAATCCCTATGAGGTTATTTTGCAAACACAAAATGCCATCCGAGAATCCATTGTTCCTGACATTATGAGCTCCGTTCGAAGTTCTTTCGTAGAGCACGATGGGAAGAATATTGTGAAAATTGAAGTTCATCGCGGGGACAAACGCCCCTATTTTCTGAGAGAAATAGGGATGCGTCCAACGGGGATTTATGTTCGCCAAGATAAGTTCAATGTTCCTGCAAGTCACAATATGATTCGCCAAATGTTGATAGAAACCAGCGGTGGAGAATATGAGAAAGGGGTTGCTTTCGAACAGAACTTAACGTTTGAAACCGCCTATTCTTACTTTAAAGAAAAAGGTGTCACATTCGGCGCCTCTCAAATGCAAACCCTCGGATTAATTAATTCAGACAAGCTTTATACCAATCTCGCACTTTTGTTATCCGACCAATGTCAACACACTATCAAAGCCGCTGTATTTCAAGGGGCCAGAAAAAACATTTTTCGGGACAGAGCTGAATTTTCCGGTTCAATTTTTAAGCAGTTGGAAGAAAGTTACGCTTTCATCATGCGTCACAATAATATTCAATCGACTTTCAGTGGCTTGAATCGAGTCGATACTTTAGATTTCCCTCAAGAGGCCGTCCGTGAGGGGCTTTTAAATGCCTTGGTTCATCGAGATTATGGAAGTAGCGGTCCTATCCTCGTTAGTATTTTCGATGATCGTTTAGAAATACTGAACCAGGGAGGATTGTTACCCAATATGTCCGTTGAAGAAGTTCGACGAGGCGTTTCAGAGCAACGCAACAAAGGGTTAGCGGCCATTTGCTACCGATTAAAACTCATTGAGGCTTATGGCACAGGTTTTGACAAAATGGACTTTGCCTACAACGGTTCCGGCGTAACATGTCAAATTTCCGTAACACCCTATAGTTTCTGCCTGACTCTGCTCAATAGAAATAAAAACAACAATCAGGGTTCTGAAGACACAACGTCTGTAATCCCTCTGCAATTAAACGATCTCAATCCTACTGACCGGGAGAGAGCTGAAAAACTCGTTGGGTTGTGTCAGAAAAATGGTTTTGTCACCAGAGAGCAAGCTCAAAAAGAACTCATGATTTCTCAGACAACCGCGGTTGTGCTTCTCAATCGAATGATAAACAATCGTCTTTTAGTCAGAAGTCGTAAAGGTAAACAGGTTATTTACAAGCTTCTTAGCTCAAAATAATTTTTCTTTTCACTCGCTTCAAACAAAAGTCCCCGTAATGATTTGATTACTGAACTCATCATTACGGGGATTCTTTTATGTGCCTAAAGCACAAAACAGCTATTTAATTTTGTTGAAATCAGCTTCCAACAACTGAGCGGCTTTCGCTAAACGATCCTTTTGCGCTTGAGACCACTTCGCATTGGCAGCCAACTTCGTTTGGGCAGACTTAAGCATCTTTTCCATTTCAGCGGGTTGAGGCCCACCCAGTGTCTTACGATTATTCACAATGGTGCGAGGATCAATTGTCGCTTTGAATTCCTCTTCACTCATCGGCAGTACCGTAGAGCCCTTTGGATATTCTTTCTTAACAACTTCCGCATAGATGACCTTCATCTGTTCATACGGGAAGTCCAACGGCCGGAGGTTATGGTTCTTCGCATAGGTCACCATTTGACTTGCAACGTGGTGACCGACACGGAACGGAAGCTTATATTCTCGCATCAACCGGTCTGCCACTTCTTGCGATGAAGTCCAGTCGTTATTTAACTCTTCAAGCGCCCGTTCAGGGTTAATCACCAACGCGTTAATAACTCGATTTAACTTATTAATCGCATTGATGGTTTCCTTAACAACCAAAGTGTTGTCCGCGATATCCTTCGGATCGCTCATCCCAGGCGTGATGTTGTGCGCTCTGAGAATGCTGCCTTCAGCATAGCCAATCGCGGTGGAGGCCGCCTGACGGGTGTCATTGAGCAAGCCAGGATTGCGTTTTTGAGGCATTGCTGTTGAAGCGTATGTATTGCCGCCACCTTCTTGCAGCAAAATCCAAGGACGCGTTTGCGCATATTGAGTCAACGTATCTTCAACAAAATGACCAATATGCAAATTAAGAGCCGTCACCACACCGGCCAATTCAACCGGATTTTCCATGGAAGAAATTTGGCTTGCATCATAGGCGTTTTCCACAATGTTGGAAAAACCTAAGTACTTAGCCATTCTCTCGCGATTCAAGGGCCAAGAAGTTCCGTTCAAAACAGTGGTGCCCATGGAGCTTCGGTCCAAACGGACCATGAAATCTTGAATTCGATCGGCGTCACGCAAAAAGCCCGCGATGTGGCCTAACAATTGATGACCATAGGTATTGGGTTGAGCAGGAACACCATTGGTGTAATTAGGCACTAACGTCGCTTTATGCTCGCTAGCCAACTTCCACAACGATTCGGTCATCTTATGAAGAGCATCGGACATTGCGATGACATCTTCCATCATGATGAGGGAGCGGTGTGTAGCGTGCATATCTTGGCTCGAACGGCCAGCGTGAATCAACGAAGCTTCAGGTCCAGAAGCCTTAATCAAATGGGGCTCAAAAGTGAGTGCTTTTTTCGGACGCGGTCCGCCGTTGTTGCCGGCTTCAATCACCTTCCGTAAACCATTGGCAATTTTCACCGCATCTTTTTTATCCAAAAGACCTTCATCGGAATTGATGACGATCGAGGCCTTATTGATTTGAGAAATCCAATAGAACTCATCGTGAGCAGGATTGACCTGAGCCATGGCCGCTGCGGAAAAAGCCGCCATAGTCATCAATGAAACGAGCTTTAATTTCATACGATAGTCTCCTTGGGTGTTGAACCAGTTATTACAACTGCTTTGATTATATGAGGGAAAAACAAAGCTTATCCAGACCGAAATTTCGCGCCTTTTAATCACTTTTTGATGATTTTGCAATCCAATTAAAAACCAGTTGTCAATTCCAAGCAATTTTTAGGCATTAAACGCAATTTTTTGAAAACAAAGTGTTTTTAAGTTGTCAAAAATCGCCCGTTGATCAAAATCAAGTTTTCGTCCCGTTTTCTCAAATCAATCCCATAGTCTTGTCTCCTGAACATTTGGCAAAATTGCGCTTCTGGCATATCTCCTCTAGAAAATATTCATCTTTTTGATTTTTATCAACATTTTTCATCTGACAACTCTGAAAACATAACTTTTCAAATTTAAAAATCCCCATTTCCAATTTGAAATAAAAGTGAAAACCTCTCAGGAATTTCTTTTCACGACCTCGGGTTAACCCCTATAAAATCATATCATTTATAGCATTTTCATCTATATACGAGCTCAATGACAATACTTCGTAAGCGGTTCTGCCGCATTATCTGAAACTCACTCTTGTCAAGGAGATCCTTATGATGAGAAAACTTTTAGCAGTCGCTCTGTCATTGGCCGTTTGCACAGTCGCTCAAGCCACCGCTAAAGATCCCGCGATCGCACCGGACGCCAACACTCAAAAGGTTTATCCGGGCGCTGAATATATCGTTCCAGGCCGCCTGGAAGGCACAACGGGTTTCATCAGTGAATCTGAAGCTCCGAAGAAATCCAACAAAAAGTATCCCGCTTGGTTCCGTGGCAACGGCAAAGATGGGGCGGCTGATAAAGACGCCCTCTATTGGTACACTGAATTGATTGGTCCCAAAGCTTATAATATCACCAAGGGGATGAATGCCGAAGGGGCTTATTGCGGCACATTGATGTTGGCACCGGGCGCCACTTACCCGGCCCACAATCATCCGGCCTCTGAATTCTATTTCGTCTATGAAGGCGAAGGCGAATGGTGGATTGACGATGAAAAGAAACATGTCAAACCCGGTGACTTGCAGTATCACCGCCCGTTTGCCGCTCACGGCTGGAAGAACACGGGTAAGAAACCGATGAAGGTCTTCTACTGCTGGTGGAAGGAAGCCACGGATAAGGTAGACGTCATGAACTACAGCGCTGGTTGGATTAATCCTGAAAAATTCACCGGTCCGAAGGATACGGTTCCGCACGCGATCCCCTTGCCCAAAGTCAGAACGAAGTAATCCTTTCTTTGTTCTCTTCGGTCAAAGCCGCTACCAGCGTGCGGCTTTGGCCGTTTGTGCTTTTTATCGATAAGGGAGAAAACGATGACTGTGTCTCTGCGTTCTCTAGCTAAACTTCTCGCTCCCATTGTTTTTGGTCTCATCACGTATGTCCTGCCATGGCTCATCTGGGGCGCTCCCTCTCCCGAGGGTTTAAGTCCCAAAGCTTGGCTGTATTTTTCGATTTTCTTTGGCTTGGCCGTCGGTTTGGTGCTCGAACCCATTCCCCCCGCGTTCCTTGGCCTTATCGCTGTTGTCCTATCCGTTCTTTTTAAAGTGGGACCTGCAGGATCCGGGCAAATGGATAAAGTGGTCAGTTCGGCTGCGGCCATCAACTGGGGTATCAGCGGTTTTTCGAACGCAGTCGTTTGGCTAATTTTTGCCGCCTTCACCATTGGCATCGGTTTTTCCAAAACGGGACTCGGGCGGCGCATCGCGCTATGGATCGTCTCTAAATTAGGGAAGTCCACGCTCGGCTTGGGCTATTCCATTGCGATCGTCGATGGCATTTTGCCGCCTTTCATTCCCAGTAACGCAGCACGCAGTGGAGGTACGGTTTATCCCATTGTCACCAATATCGCTCCCATGTTCGATAGCCTTCCCGATAAAAATCCACGTCGCATCGGCGCTTATTTAATCTGGGTCGGTCTGGCGAGTTCTTGCGTTACGAGTTCTATTTTCCTCACCGGCCAAGCGCCGAACCCCTTGGCCCTGACACTTATCAGTAAAAGCGGTGTCGCTGTACCCGATTGGTTCGGATGGTTTCTTGCCAACCTTCCCATCGGTATTCTTTTATTTATTTTGACACCGCTTCTGGCGTTTTGGTTTTATCCGCCGGAAATTAAGGGGTCACGAGAAATCGCTCAGTGGGCCCGCGATGAATACCAAAAATTGGGCTCCATGACTAAAGAGCAGATCTATATGGTCATCATCGCGCTCTTGGGATTAACACTTTGGATCGGCTCAAGCGCCTTTAAGATCAATGCCACGACAACCGCATTACTGATGATCGTGTTGATGGTCGCTACGCGCGTTATTGAGTGGAAAGATTTCTTACACAACACCACCGCTTGGAACACCTTGGTGTGGTTTGCCACGTTGGTCGCCATGGCCGATGGGCTGAAAAATGTCGGATTCCTCTCTTGGCTTGCCACCTCTTTTGGCAGCACGCTCTCCGGCATGAGTTCCACCATGGCGGTTTTGGTGCTTCTGGTGCTCTTTTGCTTACTGCGCTATTTCTTTGCTTCGGGTACGGCCTACGTCACCGCCACCATGGTGATTTTTGTGACCATTGCGCAGGCTATCCCCGGTATCGACATTGCCAAAACGATGCTCCTGTTGTGTCTGCCAATGGGCTTTATGGGTGTGATCACTCCGTACGGCACCGGCTGCTCTCCGCTATTTTTCGGAAGCCGTTATATTCCTGGTCCGCGATTCTTCCTCTTGGGTGCAATCTTTGGCGCCATTTACCTGGCAGCGTATATGTTGATCGGTATCCCATGGCTTAATTTCATCTATCCGCATATCACAATGGGGTAGTGTTCTGAGAAAGGAACGGATTATGTTAAGAAAAACTCTCGCCGCAGTTGCCCTAGCGCTTACAGCACTGGGCAACTCTTCCTGGTCGTCTCCGCTTTATAACGACAATATTGTCTGCAATCTCAAAATCACCGGAAGCGGCTACTACGAGGGTGACTGCTATGTCCCTAATCAAGTTAACGACTTAGCGGTCAATTTTGACGGTCTCAATACTCAGTACACAAAAGCCTACTTCCCGGATCGCCGCGTCAATGTGAGGTTGCATAAAGACAAAAAAGGCAATCTAACAGGACAAATGCAGGGACGAAAAGTGGAAGATCCCACTTTGTTTGAAGTGGTTTACCTAAAGGGGAAACCTTCGTACGGGAAGCTTCCCTACGGTTGGTTTAATGTGAAAAAATCTTCCGTCAGTGACAAAGAGGCCAATTTCGTCTTTGACGCGTCACGTCAGAGTCCTCCAACCCCAGATGACTTGAAAATTATTAAACGTGCTAAAGAATTAATCAGCAGTCCATCAAAGTGGAACCGCAAAGACAACCGTCAATGCAAACCAACAGACCAAACTTACAGCATCTTCTGCGCGATGATGAAGGCTCAAAATGAAATCCTTGAGCAACCTCACTATCGGCAACCTGCCATGCAGGCTTTCCGCGAGGTGTTAAACACCATGGGACAGGGGCGCTTTGACAAACACCGCCTGCAAGATTGGAACAATCACCCCGATACCACTTTTGAAGAGGTTCAAAAATTGTTTGACGTGACCTATGAACGGTTGGATACTCTGATGAAAGAGAAGCGATAAGCGACTCAGTTTTCGTAAGGTAGTAGGTTTATGAAAGCCCTGTGGATGCTTTTGTCTTCGTTTTGCTTCACCCTCATGGGGGTGTTTACCAAAATGGGATTGGAGCATTTCGGGGCTTATGAATTGGTGTTTTATCGCTCCGCAGTGGCGCTCGTTGTTTTAAGCGCCTTTCTTTATCACAAGAATATCACCCTGCGTACTTCCGTCCCCTTATTGCATTTAGGACGCAGCATCTGTGGCGCCCTATCCGTTTTATTTTTCTTTTTCAGCCTAACCGATCTCCCGATTGGAACCTCGACAACACTCACCTACTCCTCGCCTTTATTCATTGCCGCCTTTGTGTTGATTTTCTCCACCCACGTGGAAAAGAAATATTCGCTATTGGCTACCATCCTGATTGGCTTTACCGGGATCATTTTGGTTGCACAGCCAACCTTTTCTGTGAGTTTTCAAGACGGGATTATCTTCGGACTTTTTTCAGCGTTGTGTTCCAGCATTGGCTACCTTCATGTCAGACAATTAGGCAAACACAATGAACCGGTCGCCCGCATTGTGTTCTATTTCTCGGTCGCAGGTCTCCTGCTTAGTCTACTGGGAATTGCCGCTACAGAGGCGGAATTTTCATCCTTGGATACTCACAATGTTCTGTATCTATTGGGCATGTCGGTGAGCGCGATGCTGGCTCAGTGTTTTTTGTCACTGGCTTACGGGTATGGAAATATTTTATTGGGCGCTTGTCTGCAGTTCTCAGTCATTGTGATGTCGGAGATCGCAGGAATCTTTTTGTTTGGCGATCGAGTCGTGGCGCAGGTCTGGCTGGGCATCGCGATCGTGATCACTGCGATGATCATGGCGACAGCGATTTTGGCGAGCTCCAAATAATTTACTTCGTCACAAGAACATCATTTTCCGACATCACCGTTTCGAAATTTTCTATGCAGCGTTTCACATTTTCAGCGTTGCGCTGACAGTACCTCAACACCATGAAATTAAGCGCTGTCATGATGGATGAATAACCGGTCGTAAAGCCGTAGTAGTTAAGATAAATTTCTAAAAAGACGTCGGCGATTTCACTAAAGACAGAATCATCAGAGTGGCCAATGCAAACAATAAAACACCCCTTGTTTCTCAAGTAACGGGCGGCTTTCAGAATGTTTTTAGGATAGCGCGGGAAAGCAAAAACGATGACGATGTCGTGTTCGTTCGCGCTTGAGAGTTGCTGGTAGGTGTTTTGATCAAAGCGCGACACCATGAAAACATCTTGCCGAACCTTTCCCAACTCATAGCTTAAAAGCGAGGCCATGGCGGCTGAGGCGTGTTGCCCAAGGACAAACACCCTGCGACAAGCAATGATTTGATCGACAATGCACTCAATTTTTCGAGGATCCACCGCTTTCAGAGTTTCCAACTCATTTTGTTCTCCCTCAATCATTTTTTCGATCAACTCTTGAGGTTTTAAGTGTTCGCACCACGAAAGCCACTCATCAGTTTTATTGAGTACTCGTAATGAATCATAAAAGGCCTCACGAAAGTCTCCGTAGGATTGAAAACCCAACGAATGAACCGTTCGCAAAATCGTGGATACGCTGACCGTGGATTGAGCGGAGAGCTCGTCCAACGTCATGCGATAGACATCCTGCTTATTTTGCAAAATAAAGTTTGCCAACGTGCGCTTTTGCGATGCCCGGTTGGTTCTGAGTTTTTCAATTTCGTTGATTAACACAATGAGAGCCTACAGGAAATGAGAAAGATGAAGGAAATTTTAGCAGGTAAGAAAAGAGCCCAGAGACCGAAGTCACTGAGCTCTCTAGTTAGCTAATCAAGCAAAGATTAGAACTTGTGAACCATACCGAAGAAGGCTTGGTATTGGTCTTGTTCAGCCTTGAAATCGGTTTCTTTGTATTCGCGGTTGTTGTACACACCAGCGACATACAAGTTCGTACGCTTGCTCAACGGATAGGTGTAAGCCAAGCCAGCGGAGTAAGCCGTCACGTCAGCGTCAAGATTTTCTTCTTCAGCATCCGTGTAAGCCAAGGACACCAAGAAGTTACCACCGAAGGCGGGAACTTCAGCACCGAGGGCAACACCGTAGCCCTTATATTGGTCAAAGAAAGCACCGTTAGAGGGTTCGACCTTGGTGTATACGTCGCCTAAAACATTACCATCTTCATCCTTCACTTCCGTTGCCTTATAGTAGGCTTCGAACGCATCTGCTTCGTCCATCATATCCACGATACCAGCAACGTCATTAGCGTTCTTGAAGTATTGAGCAGCCAAATAGGTCTTCATGACACCAAAGTCATAACTACCACCGACGTTGACCGTGTATTCGTCCTTACGATCCTTGTAATCTAAATCGGTAACGTCAACGCCATCGGGTTGAGCCTTGTAAGCTTCATCCTTCCAGTCAACCACAGCAGCCAAGTTCAAGTTACCGGCAACAAAGTTCACACCCAAAGCAGCATAACGGTCGGCGCGGTGTGTCATTTCGTTGTCATCGTTGCCGCCCATGGAGTATTGAGCGTAGACGGTCGTACCGGCAAATGTCGGAGACTTGTAGGTGATCGTGTTGTCATAACGGGTATCAGCAGCGGCAAAAACGTCACCAGCAATACCGGGGAGGTCAGACCAACCCGTACCGAAGGGGTTCACAGCACCGGCGTAGAAACCGAAAGAACCGGCATCAGACTTGATGGAACCGACACGGCCCAAAGCCAACGTACCATAGTTGTCGCTGATCAATTGCAACGTGGCTTCACGGTTGAACATGCGATCATCATCACCGTAACCACCGTTATCAAAGTTAAAGCCGTGTTCCAACACGAAACCAACTTTGAAACCTTCAGAAATTTCTTCCGTGCCCTTGATACCAAAACGGGAACCCGTAGATTGACCGGAGCCCATCTTGAAGCTGGATTCATCAGCCTTATCGAGAACGTTCTTACCGTCGATTTCAACCTTGTTGTGGTTGTATTGGAAACCACCGTCGATACGACCGTAGAGAGTCACATCGGCAGCCAAAGCTGAACCGGCAAAAGCGCCTAAGACAGCAACAGCAGCTAAAGTCTTTTTCATGATTTTTTATTCCTATAAAAGAAACTTGGAATATCTATCTTTGAAAGTCAATCATCACGATGACAATTGCTTTGCTGTCTCGAATTGTCCTACCACATACCCCCCCCGCGTCAAATTTAAACAAGATTTTCTTGCTTATTCTGTATCTTTTTAGAGACATTTTTCTTTTAACAGTTTCCGCTCTATTAACGACGAATTTGCTAATACTTTGATTTTCTAGAAATTTTCACAATTCCGATTTTTTCACAATCTTATTTTTTTGAAACCCATTTCTGGTCTTATGGCCACCCATTATTGTCATTGCGCAAATTTGGCTTTGCTTTACAATCGAGGGTCATGTTTTGGAAAAGTAGATATGCCTTTAGTTATTGATGCGCCACAAGCCTCTTTCCGATTGAATTACCTCTTCAATCGCATTGAAATCAGTCACGACTTCCGTCAGACGTGGTCTATTTTCTACGAAGATGAAGCGCAGCCGATGGGAGCCTTGCGGGGGCTGACCTTTCATCGCGGACTGCTCTTTATTGTCACGGATGCCGGTATCTTCAGCACTTCGCCTGACGCTCCCGCTTTCACTCAAGTGAGCCCACAGCGCAAAGGCGCTGAATTTGTCGATATTGAGAGTTTTGACAATATGCTCTACGCCTGCACAAATGAGGCGATTTTCCAAGCTTCTTCTGGCTCTCGTTGGCGCCTCAAATACGACGGCAACGCCTGCGGGCACTTCTTTTCCCTTTTAAATTTCCAAGGCAAACTCTTTGCCGCCTGTGAAAAAGGCATCTATGTCGCCTCTCAGGAAGGTCGATTCTGGCACCCCCGCTTTATTAGTAAAGAAATCGGCATGTTTGTCGCTTTAGACGGTCGCGGCGATAAACTCTTTGCACAAACCGACAAGGGCTTTTACATGAGTGACGACGACGCCCAACACTGGCGGCCGCAGGAAAACGTCCAGGGACCATGGACTGCCGCCATGGGTGGAACCATGCTCTTTGAGCCGAGACTTAAAAAACGCGAAAAAAATTCCTGATTTTGAATGTGAGGATTATTCCTATGTTTGAACGTCCTTCTCACCGTCAACCCAATGAAATGCGCCCGGTGCGCTTTACGACTCACTACACCAAGCACGCCGAAGGCTCTGTTTTGGTGGAAGTGGGTGACACAAAAGTGATCTGCACAGCTTCCGTTATTGAAGGCAAACCCAAATTCCTTAAAGATCGCCCTGAAGGGTGGGTGACTGCCGAATACGGCCTTTTACCGCGCGCTACGCACACGCGCTGCGATCGCGAAGCCGCCAAAGGCAAGCAATCGGGCAGAACGCAGGAAATTCAACGCTTAATCGGCCGCGCGCTTCGTGCCGTGGTGGATCGCACGAAGATTGACAACTTTACGATTCAATTGGACTGCGACGTTATTCAGGCCGACGGCGGCACGCGCTGCGCCTCCATTTCCGGTGCCTGGGTGGCGCTGGCCCTGGCCGTTCGCACCATGCTTGAAAAAGAGCAGATCACCGAAAATCCCTTGAAAGGTCATGTAGCTGCCATCAGTGCGGGCATCTACGAAGGTGTTCCTGTGATTGACCTGGATTATCCGGAAGACAGCAACAGCGAAACCGACATGAATTTCGTGATGACCAGCGATGGGCGTTTCGTGGAAATTCAAGGCACCGCCGAAGGCGAACCCTTCACAGAAAATGAAATGGCACAAATGACCGCCCTTGCCAAAACGGCGATCGCCCAAATCATCGAACTTCAAAAAGCTGCGCTTGCCGCTTAAAGGACGCAAAATGAAGATAGTATTGGCCAGCAACAACAAAGGAAAGCTTCGCGAATTTAACCGCCTTTTGGCGCCACTCAACGTCCAAGTGCACCCGCAGGGCGAATTCAATATTCCGGCAGCCGAAGAACCTTACGGAACATTTCTTGAAAATTGTCTTACGAAAGCGCGCCATGCGGCAAAACTTACGGGGCTGCCTGCCATCGCTGACGATTCCGGCATCTGTGTGAATGCCCTGGGCGGTGCGCCGGGCGTACACTCTGCCCGCTTTGCAGGGGAACCGGGCGATGACAAAAAAAATAACGCACTTTTGGTTCAAAAACTTCAAGGTTGCGCTGACCGCAGTGCTCACTACACCTGCGTTTTAGTGGCTGTCAGAAGCGCCGACGACCCCGAACCCATCATTGCCGAAGGCCGCTGGTACGGCGAAGTGATCGACACTCCGAGAGGCGAAGGCGGCTTTGGCTACGATCCCCATTTTCTTTTGCCGCAAGTCGGCAAAACCGCGGCGGAACTCACAGCAGAAGAAAAAAATGCGGTAAGCCATCGCGGACAGGCAATGGTCAAACTCATTGACGAAATGAAAAAACGCTGGACCTTATGAGAAGCGCCGACATTCCGCTTTCTCTTTATGTTCACTGGCCCTGGTGCGTGAGAAAGTGCCCCTACTGCGACTTTAATTCTCACGCACTGCCTTCGGGCGACAATCCGTCACACCGCTACGTTGATGCACTCATTACTGATCTCAAACGATCTGTCCCTCTTGCACAGAATCGCAAACTCATCAGCATCTTTATCGGCGGAGGCACGCCCTCTTTAATCACGCCTGGGGAACTTGCTCGTTTTCTGGACGAGGTTTTTTCACTTTATCGGACAAGTCCCGAGATTGAAATAACGCTCGAAGCCAACCCGGGCACAGTCGATATCCGACACTTTGAAGCCTATCGCCGCATCGGCATCAATCGGCTTTCCATGGGGGTTCAAAGTTTCAATGATGACTTGTTAAAACGCTTGGGACGAATCCACAACAGTGCCGAGGCTCATGAAGCCATCAAAATCGCCCGAGAATCGTTTGAAAACTTCAATTTGGATGTGATGTTTGCCCTGCCAGGTCAAACGCTTGGAGAGCTCGAATTAGAGCTTCAGGAGGCCATCGCCGCCCAAAGCAATCATCTGTCCTTTTATCAGCTGACGCTTGAACCTAATACTGTTTTTGCCAAACATATCCCCGCCGGTATCCCCGATGCCGACACAGTCTTTCAAATGCAAGACCTGGTCGCCCGAACCTTGGAAGAAGCAGGGTATGAACACTATGAAATCTCAGGTTACGCCAAAGCGGGCTTTCATTGCCGTCATAACCTAAATTACTGGCAGTTCGGCGACTACATCGCGTGCGGCGCCGGCGCTCACAGCAAAGTCACTTTAGAAGACGGGAGAATCCTACGGGAAGCTCGTTACACACAGCCGGAGAGCTTTATGGCACACGCGGCCAAAGACAATGCCGTTGCCCACCAGAGGTGGGTAGCCAAAGATGAGCAAGCCTTCGAATTTATGCTCAATGTCTTAAGGCTTCGAAAAGGCGCGCCACTGGACTTTTTGCAAAAGCGCACGGATCTGACTCTTGATGACATCCATGACAGGATTTCTAAAGCTCAATCGTTGGGGCTAATGCCCGCCCCTCTTACCCGTTTCGTTGCTTCGAACAAAGGTTGGGATTTTTTGTCAGATTTGCAGGAGCTTTTTCTATAACCTTCATTCCTCTAACGTTTTAATAAGTTTTTGCAACTCTCAAAAACATTCCGGTAGTAGGCTCTGGACTCCTCCGAAAACCATTGCGCAAAAATTCTCACGCGAGGCTTATGCCAGGCAATTTTGTCCACTACGGTGAAAAGTTCTTCATCCGCTTTATGCCAACCGTGCAAAATAGGGATCATTTGTCCTGAAATCATTTCTTTATAGCAGTGAATCAAGGGCAAATCGATGGCCACGCCTTTGCCATCCAAAACTGCCTGCTTAATGGCAGAAATGCTGTCGGTATACAGACATTGTCCGAAATCGACTAACTGTCTTTGAGATCGATTTTTTACCAAATAGCGTGTCGGCTCTCGCTCCGGACCACTGTAGGCGAAAACTCTCAGACCGCTCAAATCAGCCGGATCTTTTATCCGTCTATTGAATTGTTTTAAGAAATCCACCGAGGCAACTGCAACGTAATGATTTGTTCCGCGATAAATACATATCACATCATTATCTTTCGGACGACCTGTTACCGTGACTAAATCGCAAGCGCCGGAACGTAACGCGGGAATTTTTAGACCAGAAAACACATTAAATTTAACCTGCGGGTACATGCGATTGAATCGCTCCAGGCAATCCAAAAGATATGTTCCCGCAAATCCTCCCGCAACCGACAAACGGATCACTCCGGCGACAACCGGTTCAATGGTATGAATTTCACCCAAAACACGGTCAAATTGTTCAATCACAGGCTTCATCAACCGATAACTGGTAACACCCGTTTCGGTCAGTTCTAATTTTTTTGTGTTCCCCTTGACCAAACTCTGTCCCAATGATTTTTCCAGTTGACGAATGCTGCGACTGATTGTTGAAACATTTAGATCAAAACGGTTCGCCACATCATTCATATGACCGCTTTCGGCAAAAGCGATGAAATAACGCCAAGCTGTCAGACTATGCAAAGAAGACATAAGAAATCCATTGTTGCGGTTTATGCAAAGATTAAATTGAATTTTAAGCAATCATCAGGCATAGCTAAAGGGCTACCATAAAGAGGTCGTCTCGAACGTAACTTCTGAATTAGGAGTCAATACTTATGAAACCCTCTTTAAAACTTATTGTGATCGCCTCCGCCTGTGCTTTTCTTGCCCAAAGTGCGCAAGCAATTGATAATTCAACAAAACGTGATGAGTTTTTCTGGTTAGGAGAAATCAATAAGGCCTCTTTGGTCATCAATACCGAAGAAGGATTGCTTCCTAAACAAACGGCCGGCAAAATCGCGGCCGGTCTTCAAACTGTGCTTGATAACGGTAACAAAGAAAATGGCGCTCGTCCTAATCGTGTGATTGCCTTTGAGCCCTATCTGATTAAAGAAGTCGGGATGGACGCAACCATGCTTCATGTCGGTCGTTCCAGCCAAGACATGCACGCCACGTATTATTCGGCCATTATGCGTGACAATGTTCTGGCGGTTTCTTTGAAGTTAGCCGATATCATGGAAACGCTCAATGAGATGGCCAAAGCAAATACAAAGACGATCGTTCCTAATTACACAAACGGTGTCGCTGCACAACCGAACAGTTACGCTCATTACCTTCAAGGATTTTTAGCCAGCTTCAAACGTGACGCACAACGTCTCGAAGAGTTTTACGCCCGTCTTAACTTATGCGCGATGGGCACCACTGTGCTCAACGGTACGGGCTGGCCTCTTAACCGCGACAGAATGGCGCAATACCTTGGCTTCGATGGTCCGGTACCCGACGCCTATGATGCTGCTCAAATGAAGCCTGTGGATGAACCTGTCGAATTTGGCGCCATTCTCACCTCCATTGCTTTACATGTGGGCTCATTCATTGAAGATGTTTCTGTGCAATATGCGCAGCCGCGTCCTTGGATTTTGCTGCAGGAAGGCGGTGATAATACCTATGTGTCTTCTGCGATGCCGCAAAAACGCAATCCGGGTTTGATGATCAATGTCAGAATTGCTGCAAGTAACGTGATCGGACAAGCTCAAACGCCGATTTATCGCGCGCATAACGTTGTTCCGGGCATGGTTGACGCCAAGCGTGTCGGTCCGAACACTCAGATGGCCTCCGAAACGATTAAGATGCTCGACACATTCCAACGAGTGCTCAAAGCGCTTCGTATCAATCCGGAACGTGCCATGGAAGAACTCAATAACGATTGGACGGCCTCTCAGGAAATCGCTGATGTCTTGATGCGCGAACATAAGCTTCCGTTCCGTGTTGGTCACCACGTCGCAAGCCAAATGGTCTCCTACGCTAAGGCCAACAACATCAAACCGACAGACTTCCCGTACGATCAAGTGAAACGGATTTACGCGGAAGTCATTAAGAAAGAATATCCTCAAGCTTCCACCGAGTGTCCAATGTCGGAACAAGAATTCCGCAAAGCGCTTGACCCTGTTTCCATCGTCAATAACCGCAGAACAGCGGGCGGTCCACAAGTCAAGGAACTTCAAAAAGCGCTAGATCGCACGGATAAGGCAATCGCAGACAATCGCCAATGGGCATTGGGAGAACAAAAGCAAATTAATGACTCTCTTGCCAAACTTGACAAGGATTTCAAGAAATTCCTGAAATAAATTGACTTATTGATCCGCCGGTACTCCGGCGGATTTTTTGTATAAAAAAAGAGACCGGCGAAACCAGTCTCTCTTTTCGAATTCCAATGGTCGGGGCGGCGGGATTCGAACTCGCGACCCCTTGCACCCCATGCAAGTGCGCTACCAGGCTGCGCTACGCCCCGACGTAAGGATGGGAATATTACACAATCCCCGTGAGTTTGGCAAACTGCCGCACCCTATTTTTTCTTCCAAGCCGCAGAAGACGTATAAATAAACGCCCTATCCGGGCTCTTCGGCACCTTCATGCCCACCGTAAAGCCATGACGCTCACCGGGCAGAGGCGGCACCACCAAGTGCGACGTATCTACCTTGGACTTTTGCTCTTTAGCAGGCTGCTCGGACTTTTTTTCAGAGGAAATCTCCATGTTGCCGATCTTGGGACTGGGCTGCAGGAAATCTTCGCTGTCCACACCGATTGCTCCCAAGTCATAGGAGTGAGGTGCCGTGACTTCTTCCTGCACCTCATTTTCTTCAGCGACTTCTTTTCGTGCCGCTTCCTCTTCTGCTTCTTTCGCCAGAAGCTCGTTTAAATCTTCCGATACCAAGGTGAAATTTTCTACCGCGTCACGCTCGGCTTTCTCCTTGACCAGACGCTCCTGGCGAAGGGACTCCTCCAGGGCTGGCGAACTCAAAATGGCACGAATGGCCTTTAATTCAGCCAACGTGGCTGATAAATCCAATACAGGTTCTTTGGGCTGGGTATGCAGCGGGGCGCTCGCCTTTTCATCCAAAATATCCTTGACTTTATTTTGGACCTGCAGCTCGTGAATCTTATTGCGGGCACCCAGAATCGTGTAGTGTTCTTCGTAGAGAAGATGCTGAATCGTGCGAATCAGCGCCACGTCCTCCGAGCAGTAGTAGCGGCGGTTACCGCGCTTGGTCGGACGCAGCTGCGGGAATTCCTGCTCCCAAAAGCGCAAAACCGAAGGATTTACGCCAATGGACTTTGCCACATCCCCAATCGGCAGATACCGCCCCAGAAGTTCCTCTTCCGGTGCGTCAAGCTCGGTGAGCTCGAAGTCTTTGGCATCGCCTTCGAGCATGCGTACGGGTTCTTCAGAAGCCATGATGGTCCTCCCGAAGCATTAAAGATTATTGGTTTCGCGCAAAGAGGGGTGGGTTTTGGCAACCGCTTCCTTCAGTTTCTGACTGGCATGAAAGGTCACCACGCGGCGAGCCGTAATAGCGATTTCCTCGCCGGTCTTCGGATTGCGGCCGGGACGCTGAGCCTTATCGCGCAGCTGGAAATTGCCGAATCCTGAAAGCTTCACGGTGCGACCGCTTTCAAGCGCCGAGCGGATTTCGTCAAAAAACGCATCCACCATATCCTTGGCGTCTTTTTTGTTCATCCCCATGCGGTTAAAAAGCATCACCACCAAATCGGCTTTCGTCATGGTTTTCGTATCCATCTCGCTCTCTCTTCAATCGTGATTTTTTACAATGCGAGCATTGTACCAAAGAAATGATTTTCCTTTGATTTTTCAGCTCTTTTTCTTTCCTGTAACGACTCGAGGCCTTTTTTTGCAAAAGGCCTCGGTCTGTCATTTCACCAACTTGAGGCTTTATTGACGAAGCACCGCACCTTGGGCAGCCAAGGCTTCGATAATCGCCTGAGTAGCAGCTTCGGCGTCTTCACCCGAATAGTTTTCATCTTCGGGCTGAACCGTCATGCGGAAGGCCATGCTCACTTCGGCAGGCTTATCCCCGTCAGCCGCCTTGTGATAAAGGTCGAAGAGATCAAGCGAAACAAAACCTGCCAAACGCTTATCAGTCTTAGCCGCTTCGATCACAGCCTTTTGCAATGAAGCGAAAGTGACGCCATGCGGCACGACGACGCTCAAGTCACGCGAGATGGGCTGGAACTTACTCACAGGCGTGTGCCAGGGCACGGCCTTGGGCAAAATAGAGGCCACATCAAGCTCAAAAACGATAGGAGCGTGAGGCAAGCCGTACGTTTGCTGAAGTTTCGGATGCAGTTCACCCACAAACCCGATTTCCTTGCCGTCCAACATAATCGCGGCACTGCGGCCCGGGTGAAGTGCCGGGAAGCTCTTCGCCACATAAGTGGCGTTAAGAGGCGCTAGCAACCGTTCCACATCACCCTTGGCATCAAAAAAGTCTGCCTGACGGGCAGGAACCGCCCATTGCTCACCCATGGCGTCGCCATAAAGTAAACCTGCAATACGAACGGGCTGATCAACACCCTTCACAGAGTGTTCCGTCGTTTCAACAGAATCGTCGCGGCGGAAAATACGGCCCACTTCAAAGAGCTTGGCACTGGTGACCTTACGGTTGAGGTTGTATTTGAGAATATCAACCAAACCGCCCACCATTTGGGTGCGCATCACGGACAATTGGCTTGCGATCGGGTTGAGAAGTTCGATCGGATTGTCGTTGCCCGCAAAATCCTTTTCCCACTGACGGGGAACGAAGCTGAAATTAATGAGTTCCTGATAACCCAAATCAGCCAACTTCATGCGCAGTGCATGAACACTTCTCATTCCTTCGGGACGAGTGTGCATATAAGCGCGAGCCTTGGGCGGCAAATCGGGCAATTTTTCGTAACCCACCAAACGGGCCACTTCTTCGATGAGGTCCTCTTCGATTTCAATATCAAAGCGATAGGTCGGCGCCTTCACACTAAAGACTTCATCTTTGAGCGTAAATTCAAAGCCCAAACGCTTAAAGCATTCAGCCATTGTCTGCGTATCGATGTCCATGCCGATGACCTTGCGGGCACGATCGGCACGCATCGTCACTTCACGGCGTTCAGGCAATACCGTCACCGCATCAATCACGGGACCGATTTCAGTCTTATCGGTTGCGCAAATTTCAACCACAAGGCGCGTAATGTAATTGAGCACTCTTTCGGTCTGACCGAAGTCCACGCCGCGCTCATAACGATAAGCAGCATCCGTTGAGAAATTCAAACGACGGCAGCGCCCTTGAATTGCCTTTTGGTGCCAGAAGGCCGATTCGATAGACACACAGGTCGTCTCGTCGGTCACTTTCGTGTCTTCGCCGCCCATGATGCCTGCGAGCACCTTGGGGCCGTTTGCATCACAAATCACACCGAACCCGGGATCCACATCCACCGTTTGACCGTTTAAGAGGGTGATCTTTTCACCTTCCTTACCCCAGCGAACGGTGTAGCAGCCGCCGGCAATCTTCTCGGCGTCGCTAAAGTGTGTGGGAACACCCGTTTCCAACATCACGTAGTTGGAAATATCCACTAAAGCAGAAATGCTGCGCTGGCCGCTTCTCTCCAGCCGATCCTTCATCCATTGAGGAGTCGGCGCATGAATGTTGAGATTATCGATGCGGCGGGTCGTATAGCGGCCGCAAAGATCAGGCGCCTCAATCTTGATATCGATCTTCGTGTCGGAATTGGCGGGCACCGCGGGCATTTCCGGCAGCGTCAGAGGGGCGCCCGTGATGGCATGAAGATCACGAGCTACACCGATCAATGACAAGGCATCACCGCGGTTAGGCGTGAGCTTGATTTCAATCTTCTTATCGTCCAAGTGACAGGCCTTGCGGATATCTTCGCCCACCGTCAGGGTGTCCGGCAAAATCCAAAGACCGGTATGGTCTTCGGTAATGCCGAGTTCGCGAGCCGAGCAAAGCATGCCCATGGACACTTCGCCGCGCATCTTCGCTTTTTTGATGGTGAAGTTGCCGGGCAAGACAGCACCGATTTTTGCGCACGGCACCAAAATACCTTCGCGCACATTGGGTGCGCCGCACACAATCTGCAGGGGCTCTCCGCCGTCACCGACATCGACCTGGCAGATATGCAGGTGATCGGAATTTTCATGGTCTTTCACCGATAAGACTTTTGCCACCACAACGCCGCTAAAGGCCGGCGCCACGGAGCTCACCTCTTCGACTTCCAGACCTGCCATCGTCATGGCTTCACACAATTCATCCGTCGTCAGATCCGGATTAATGTAGGAACGTAACCAGCTTTCAGAAAATAACATCTTGTTTTCTCTTCAAAAATTGTTGAGCCATTAACGATTAAATTGCGTAAGAAACCGCAAATCACCTTCAAAGAACAGACGCAAATCGTCAATTCCGTAGCGAAGCATCGTCAAACGTTCAAGACCGGAACCGAATGCAAAACCGATATAGCGTTCCGGATCCAGACCGTAATTGCGAACCACATTCGGGTGCACTTCGCCGGCACCGGAAATTTCCAGCCAACGGCCCTTCTTCGGACCGCTCGTAAACATCATGTCGACTTCGACAGAAGGTTCGGTAAACGGGAAGTAACTCGGGCGGAAACGCACCTTCAATTCATCGGTTTCAAAGAACTGGCGCAAGAAATCCGTATAAACGCCCTTTAAGTCCGAGAAACTCACGTCCGTGTCAATCCACAGGCCTTCGACCTGATGGAACATCGGCGAGTGAGTAGCGTCACTGTCCACACGATAGGTGCGGCCCGGAGCGAGCACTTTGATCGGGGGCGTGTGCGTGCGGGCATAGCGCACCTGCATGGGAGAAGTGTGCGGGCGCAAAGGCAAGAGTTTGCCCGTTTCATCCTTCATGTCCACGTAGAACGTATCCTGCATGGAGCGGGCCGGATGGTTGGGAGGATTATTAAGTGCGGTAAAGGAATACCAGTCGGTTTCAATTTCAGGACCGTCGGCCACATCAAAACCGATGGAGCGGAAAATCTCTTCAATGCGCATCTGCGTCATGATCACAGGATGCACGCCCCCTTGCGGGTACTTGCGTCCGGGCAGCGTCACGTCGAGCGCTTCAGCGGCAAGACGCGCCGCAAGCTTTTCATTGGCCAACTCTTCACGACGGGCTTCGAGCGCTTGTTCCACGGCGCGCTTTGCGCTGCCTAATGCTTGTCCCATCTCGCGCTTTTCTTCAGGCGTGAGTTTGGAGAGACCTTTCATTAAAACCGTGATCGCACCGGTTTTCCCTAAAAATTTCGCCTTCGCATCTTCCAGCGCAGCAGGCGTTGCAGCCTCAGCAAAAGCGCTCTGAGCTTGGGCAATGATCTGGGACAAATCTTGCATAATTATTCGCTTGTCATAAGTCAAAGAAAGTTTTAATTATAGTCTGTTCATTTTCGCTTTTCAGCCTGATTTTCAAGGCTTTTTCCTGACTTTTCCCACGTTCTGCAATCACTTTCAGGATCAAAAAAAAATGCTCGGATTACGCAATATCGGAGTACACTGAAATCAGGAAAGCAGGCAAAAGCTTCTACTCATCATCTCGTTGAATATAAAGATTTTTTTGCACACTCTCCCACAAATTTGACAGACAACAAGGAGATGCGATTTATGCGTGTGATAGTTCCTGTTGACGGCGGTAAAGATTGCCGCGAAGCGATTCGATTCGTTGCCACCAAAAAAGAGTGGTTTGAAGAAGAAAAACCGGATATTGAACTTGTGTATGTTCAAAAGCCGATTGTCGAACGAGTAACCGAGCAAGATGAGTTTGATCTAAGCGCTTACTATGAAGCGCGCGCCAAGAGCGTATGGAGCGCCATCGCTCAAGAAATTGAGGCGATCCCCGGTTCTGTTAAGAAAACCGTTTTGGTGGGTCACCCTGCCCGTGTGATTCCGGACTATGCCAACGAGCAAAAAGCCGACCTCATTATCATGGGCGCACGGGGTTTGAGCGCGCTGCAGAACCTCTACCTGGGGTCCGTGTCTCTGGCGACCATCGCTTCTTCGAAGTGCCCGGTACTTGTCTTCCGTCAGACCACTGAAGTGAAATCCGCAGGACTTCATGTCGGACTTTCCGTGGATGATTCCCCCTTCGGTCCTAAGTGTGCGGAATACTTGATCGCTCATCGGCATTTCTTCGGCAAAGATGCCACTTTCGAAATCATCAATGCCGTCCCCGATGATCCGCTCTACGCCCCTGACTTTGTCAACGAAGGGCCCGTGCCTCCGCAGATGAGTTGGGAAGAAATTCAAGGGCTTGAATTTGAGGCCTCGGTCAAGGAACCGGTGGAAAAATTCGATATTGCCGGCGTCCCTGTGAAAGCGGTTAAATTGATCGGCAATCCTGAAGACGTGTTACCGAAGTACGCCGATGAACATCTCGATGTGATGGTTATGGGCACGCATGGCAAAGGCGCGTTACGGTCGCTTGTGTTTGGCAGCTCCACTCGTGCAATGATTGCCGCCACCAATCTTCCGATATTGGTCGTGCCGAATGTCTAAGGACTGAACACTCATTTGATTTGAGTTTTCCTTCTTAGCCCGTCGGAAATTTCCGGCGGGCTTTCTGTTTGTTTGCCTTTTATCAAATATTAGTGTTTTCCCTTACTCGTTAATACGCAATCAGCGTACACTGAAATCAAGGGAAAACAATTTAAAAACCTCAATAACTCATTGAATTTTGTGAGTTATTTTGACAATGGAGTGTTATATGCGTATCTTGATTCCGATTGACGGAGGCGCGGACTGCCGCGAAGCGATTCGTTTTATCAACACCAGAAAATCGTGGCTTCACTCTCAAAAACCCACAATTGAAGTGCTCTATGTGCAAAGAGCCTACAGACCCGGCTTTGCCGAGGGCGGTGACTTTAATGTTCAGCCCTGGTCTTATGAAAAACTGATCAAAGCCGTGTTTGATGACATGGCTGAAGACCTCGCCACCCTACCCGAGGGAGCCATCAAGACGAGCAAAATCGGTAATCCGGCAACTGTCATTGCCGAGCACGCCCGTGAAACCTCTGCAGACTTAATCGTCATGGGTGCCAGAGGCCTTGGAGCCGTTAAAGCGCTTTACCTGGGTTCTGTCTCATTGGGCACTTTGGCAAAAGCAACCTGTCCGGTTCTCATTTGCCGTGAACACTACACGCCGCGTGATGACAACCTCAAAATCGGCATTGCGGTTGATGGTTCCGGGTTCGGTGAACGGTGCGCGAAATTTGTGGCTGACAACAAAGCCCTGTTCGGCGAAGGTGCATCCTTCGAAGTCATTTATGTGCACGCTGACGAAGAACGAATTCCGCCGGATCTCATCGATAAGGGCACGGTGGAAATGGATAAACTTTTCGAGCAGTACGAAGAAGAGGAATGCCGCAGAGCCTTTGAAAAAGCGTTGCCTCAACTGCAATCTGCAGAATTGAACGTAAAGACAGTTCAATTGAGAGGCCCCTTACACACAACACTCACCCGCTATGCTGACGAAAACCTTGACATGGTTGTCATGGGTTCTCACGGCAAAGGACGTGTTTCTTCACTCGTATTCGGCAGCTCCACCCGCGCCATGGTCTCTTCCTGCAGAATGCCTATTCTGATTGTGCCGGGAGAAAATTGAATTTAAGACAGCAATGACATAGGAACCTCACCCCCGAATCACAAGATTCGGGGACTTTTTTCAAATGGCTAAGAACCTTTCTGACTAAAACTTCAAACTGTACCGAGTCGCACGCCCTTGCCCAGTTTTCACCAGATAACCTTCTGCAGTCAAACGTTTGAAATGATCTCTTAGCGTAAATTTATTAATTTGAAGCACATTTTCCATTTCGGAAATGCTCATTGTCCCATGTGATTTAAGAGTCTCTATTATTCTTAGTGATGTTTCAGGCATCGCTTTCAAAAGATGCTCATTCTCAATTTTGCGTTTCAAATTCCTGACTTGGCTAACCAGTGATTTTAAGAAATACACAAGCCATACATTCCAATTCGGTTCTTCGTTTTGAAGCGTTCGTTGAGTGGCTCGCAAGGAAATGTAGTAACTCTGTTTTGTTGCCTCAATAATGCTTTCCAACGAACTATACGGTACATAAACATAGCCTGAGCGCAAAAGCAACAAAATTGTGAGTGCTCGCGATAACCGACCATTACCGTCTTGAAAAGGATGTATGGCCAAAAATACTACAACAAACATTCCGATAATAATTAAAGGCGGCAATCTCCCTTCAACGAGTTTTAAATTTGTCCACTCAACCAACTGCTCCATACATTGAGGGGTTTCAAACGCTGTAGCCGTTTCGAATACAACTCCCAATTGGTGTCCCTCTCGATCAAAAGCTGCTACATTGTTTTCAACTGTCTTATAAGCCCCGCGATGACGAGAATCTTTGTCGCTGACACGCATAAGAATCGCGTGCAATTGTTTAATGATATTTTCCGTCAAGGGCATATCTTCCCACGACTCAAAAATCGCATTCATCAGGAGTCCGTAACCAGCCACTTCCTGTTCATCTCTAGATCTGAACGACTGAGATGACAGTCCTGCCATGACACGAGCAACTTCTTCATCAGTAAGCTTTCCACCCTCTATGCGAGTCGACGAGCCTATGCTTTCGATCGTTGCTATTCGCTGCAACTCTGTCAATCTTTCCGGAGCAAGGTTGCCATAAGCCTTCCAACCACCCTTAAATTCCTCAATTTCCATCAAAAGAGCAACGATTTCTTCGTCAAAGAAAAACGATTTTTCATTCAAGGTGAACTTCATACGCAAATCCATTAGATTCCACTAGAAAGACATTATATTCCATTAGATTCCATTATATTCCATTAGAAAAACCGTAATAACATTAGAAAACACTCCTAAACCATCGCTAAAATTTTGAAAGGCAATGACTCGTGTGATTGAATTCAATTTGATCACGCAATCGCGATGAGATTTGCGTGTGAATTGGATTGATCGATTGCGATGGGAAGCCTGTAATTACGGGGTTCGTGTCAATGCGAGCCCAATCGCACACGAATAACTCACAACAGAAAACTTTATACAGTAGCTTTACAGTTCTTCTTGACAGTTAGACAGTAAATTTGACAGTTAGACAGTTAACTTTACAGTTCAAGTCGTGAGAAACAATACTGACCCCAAGCACACAATATCTGATAACGCGCCTGATCAAAGGTTGACCTATCATACGCTCCGTTGTAGCGTTTCCTGATTGAATGAAGTAGGCACGCTTCGATTAGTTCCTCGGGATACTTACCGAAGTTACCGAGCTTGTCTGATTTTGCCCATGATTTGAAACTTGCCCGAGCTGTTCCGTGTTGAGTTGCCACCTTAGGCTTTCCATCGGAGTCCAACATAAACGGATCCACCCACGGTTCCTGTCCTGCCAGGACTTGGTCTGCACTCATTGATCGGAACAATGTTGACGGGACCGAATCGCACAATGCCAAACCTCGAACACTTGGGAAAATGAAACTCGACCTGTCATGCTTACGTGATTTCATCTTTTGAAGGATAACCAAAGCCTGGGGGCTGAGAGGAACGTGATGAATTCCCCGACCTTTATTTTTGTCATGTTCCAGTGGTATACGCCATAAAGGAATCTCTCCGTCTAATTCACACTCCGACCACTCTGACAGCCGAACCGCCCGAAAGCGTGAGGCTGTCAGAATCGAAAATGCCACTGCCAGGGCAGAGTTCGTGCCATTGTCAATCAGCGCTCGCATCAAATCAGGCACCCGCTCATACGGTAACGCCGCCATGTTGTCAGCTGCCGACCGTTGAAGTGTTAACGGCTGTAAGAGAACTCCCAGTGATCCCCGTTTATCAATTGGGTTAACTCCCACGTAGTACTTCTTCACGATTGCGAACTCAAATATTCGTCTTAATAACTGGTAGATCTTGTCGGCAGAGTTCTTTGATTTCCAAACAGGTGTCAAAACTTTCACCGCATCTTCAACACCCAACTCCTGAATAACTTGATTACCAATGAGTGGGTATACGTGTTTACGGAGTCGCAGGTACGCTGTGCGTTCCCCCTTCTCATTGTTAGCCCAGGCGTTGATTGAACGTTGATATTCAAACCATTCAACCGCCACATTGCGGAAGGTTTTGAGGTATGCCGATTTTTGAGTTTCGAGCTTGTGGAGTTTTTCGATTGCTTCGACTTCCCGACGTTTATGTTCTACTCTCGGATCTTCACCACGATCCAACTGATACCGACACTCTGCACCGAGTCTTCGTGCTTCTGTAAGGGAAATGTCACGCGGCAGGTAATAGTCATGTCGAACCCCGTGACGACTCCAACGCATCAAGTATCGGGTCGTGCCGTTGCGTTTTCTAATGCGCAAGCCGACCACTCCACCTACGGCGTAAACGCCGTCATCTAATGTCGAAATGCGCGCCTTGGTCACCCTTTGGTCACCCCTTGATCGTTATTTTGGTCACCCTCTGGACACACAATGCCACGGAATCGCCCTGGTGCCAAGGCTTTGCACGAAGTGCTTGGTCACCCTCGGGGTATACATTTGGTCACCCTTCGGACGAAAAAAGGCAAGAATTCGTGTGCGATTGGGCTTGATGTGAGCACGAGATCACGGTGGGATTTGTCGACTGCGCTGGAATGCTTGAAATTACGGGGGTTCGTGTCAATGCGAGCCGCCAAGAACAAATAAAAAGGCGATGGTTTTTAGACCATCGCCTTGGGATTCTTGGTGGCGAGTCAGGGACTCGACCCCCGGACACAAGGATTATGATTCCT
>ERZ779866.319-NODE-319-length-54034-cov-3.531836_pt1 | contig 54034 bp, 49 predicted proteins | sample MGYA00511248_ERZ779866 | MGnify/ENA primary metagenome ERZ779866 (study PRJEB29588, sample SAMEA2155758) | human gut metagenome | biome: human gut; feature: human-associated habitat; material: faeces | place: Denmark | collected 2008/2010 ... | reverse complement strand
CGATTAGGAATTGGCGACTGGCTTTAAACCGTTTTAGTATTGAGTTTGGTGACAGGATCACCAAATATCTCTAAATGGAATTTACACAAACGAATTTACAATCCCTTTGCCAACGATGTAATTAAAAACAACGTAAACAACGACATCGTCAATCCTCACTGCTACGACACTCTTTACGCCGGGCGCCGTTATAGAAACAACGCCTCGGCACTTTCGAGCACTTCTTAAAGCATTTCAATCACTTGATCAATTGTTTCTTCAGTTGTCGCCCAACTGGTGCAAAGGCGAATGGCTGTGCGAGAGTCATCCACTGCGCACCAATGAGAAACTTGAACAGACTTCTCAAGCTCCTTGAGCTTTTCATTATCGACAATGACAAATTGCTGATTCGAGGGGCTTTCCGAATAAAATTGATAGCCCTTCGCTTTAAGCGCTTCTTTAAGTTTCATGGCCATCGCCACAGCATGTCGACTGATTTGCATATACAGGTCGTCAGTGAAGAGCACATCAAACTGAATGCCAATGACGCGCCCCTTCGCAAGAACAGCGCCGCTTTGCTTTTGAATAGTGAAGAAGTGTTTTGTGTAAGCGGTATTTGTAAAAACCACTGCCTCACCCAACAATGCGCCCACTTTTGTGCCGCCGATATAAAAGACGTCGGCTAAACGGGCGATATCTGCCAGTGTCACATCACACCCTTCGCTTGCCAAGCCATAGCCCAAACGTGCACCATCAATAAAAAGCGGCATGTCGTGACGATGAGCGATTTCGGAAATGGCTGTCAGTTCAGCCAAACTGTAAACTGAACCGGTCTCTGTGGACTGCGAAATGTAGACCATGGCCGGAATCACACCATGCTCAAAAGAGGCATCCGCAAAGGTGAGCTTGATAAAGCGCTCCAAGTCCTCCGCGCTCATCTTTCCATCATGAGCCGGGAGCGTCAAAACCTTGTGACCGCCAAATTCAATGGCTCCTGCTTCGTGCCCATTGATGTGACCGCTGGTGACCGCGATCACCCCTTCACACGGACGCAAAATGGAACGAATGACCGTGGAGTTGGTTTGCGTTCCACCAACTAAGAAGAACACTTCAGCATTGGGCGCCTGACAAGCTTGTCGAATTTTTGCCTTGGCACTTTCACAATAGGGATCGAACCCGTAGCCCACCGTGCTTTCAAGGTTGGTGGCGATCAATTTTTCCAATATTTTTGGGTGGCAACCTTCTTGGTAATCACAAGCTAAACGAATCATGACGGATCCTTCCGAGAATGTAATGGAAAGTTTTAATTGTATTCCAAGCCATTCTGTATCGGTGTCACGAATTTGTCATAAAGGTGTCATAGTGAGGTCATGCTCAGTTCTTACACTCTCGCACAAACATAAGGTAATGAAAGAACAGTTTCTTCAAGGAGTCCTCAGGATGGCCGAACAGGTATCCAAGCCGAAAATTGAGGTGAAAAACTTCAATTTCTATTACGGCAACTTTCACGCGCTGAAAAATATCAATTTGTCGATTGCCGAAAACAAGGTAACAGCCTTCATCGGGCCGTCCGGTTGCGGCAAGTCGACGCTTTTACGAACCTTCAACCGCATGTATGACCTCTATAGCGAACAACGCGCAGAAGGTGAAATGTGGTTAGATGGGGAAAATATCGTCACAAAGGTTGACGGCATTGACCGACTTCGCGCCAAGGTGGGCATGGTGTTTCAACGGCCGACGCCGTTCCCGATGTCCATCTATGAAAACGTCGCCTACGGTGTTCGTCTGTTCGAAAATTTGTCGAAATCCGAACTGGACGACCGTGTGGAATGGGCGCTTAGAAAAGCCGCGCTCTGGGGAGATGTCAAAGACAAATTGCAAGCTTCCGGTTTCGCTCTCTCCGGCGGTCAGCAACAACGTCTTTGCATCGCCCGCGGTATCGCTGTAAAGCCTGAAGTGTTGCTTCTTGATGAGCCTTGTTCGGCATTGGACCCGATTTCCACCGCCAAGATTGAAGATTTGATCAATGAACTCAAGAACGACTACACGGTTGTCATTGTTACACACAGCATGCAGCAAGCGGCCCGTATCTCAGACTTTACGGCGTTCATGTATTTGGGTGAATTGATTGAGTTCGGCGACACGCAAAAAATGTTCACCAAACCCGATAAGAAGGCCACCGAAGATTATATTACCGGCCGCTTCGGTTAATCCGCCAGGAGCTCTCAGAAATGATCATGTCTTTGCAATCTCACTTGGTCCGCCAGTATGACCAAGACATTAACGAACTCAAGCACCTGCTTTTCAGTATGGGTGACTTGGTATTGCAACAAATCGCTGACGCGAGCCAATCGGTTCGAAACGGTGATATCGACCTCGCCCAAACAGTTTGTGATCGTGATGCAGCCATCAACGCCTTGGAAGTGTCCACGGACCGTTGCGCCACGCTATTGATTGCCAAACACCAACCGGCCGCGAGCGATCTTCGCCTAGTCTTCGGTATCGCCAAAATGGCAACCGATTTTGAACGCATGGGCGACCAGGCGAGAAATATTGCCAAAACAGCCCAAACCGAAATGCCCGAGGACTTGATACATGCGATTGCCAGCACCAACATTGTGGAAACGACAACCAAGGTGGTCAATCTCGCCCTTTTGGCTCTTAAAAATCTTTCCGAAACCGCCGCAGTCAATACCTTGCGTGCCGACAGCGATGTCGATGACTGCTATGTGAAAGGCATTAAGGCGATTTCGGAATACCTTCGAGAACATCCTCAAGATGCCAACGCCGGATTGACCTGCATGAACATCTTGAAAGCGTATGAACGGTTAGGCGACCATGCCACGAACATCGCCGAACACGTCATTTTCATCCTTGACGGGGAAGACATACGTCACTTGCGCCTTGATGCCTTGCCGGAAAGTTTGTCCAAGCTGGGCTAAAGCCGATGCATTGTTGCTCATAACCTTCGCGAACAAGGGTTCAGGACCATGTTTAGCGAAGGTTTTTCATTTAAGATTGCACCTAGGCAATGAATAGTGTTGTCGTGAGTGCATCATTGATTGGTGGTCAGGCAAACACGGTTTAGGCCTGATCTGATTGGATTGGTCCATCATGGACCCAACTTTATTGAAGTGTTTTGATTTATGGACGATACAACAGCGAAAGCACCCCGTATTCTCGTGGTCGAAGATGAATCGGCCATCCGCACGCTGATCACATTTGCCTGCGCCGGGGCAGGATTTGAAGTTGAATCGGTTGATAGCGCCATCAAGGCACAGTCTTTGATCGACAGCTCAATGCCGGATCTTGTGTTGCTTGACTACATGCTCCCGGAATTGTCAGGAGTTGACTGGCTCATTCAACTGCGCGAGAAACCTCGCACAAAACATCTTCCAGTCATCATGCTGACGGCTCGCGGCAGCGAATCCGATCGCGTCAAGGGACTCAATGCCGGCGCTGATGACTACATCGTCAAGCCATTCATGCCACGGGAACTGATTGCTCGTATTCAGGCAGTGCTTCGTCGCTACCAGTACCAAAGCGATCAAGGCGCGTCCACAATCAACACAAAAGTTATATGCGGCCCGCTCACCATGGATGAGGCAAGCTATGAAGCCTCGGTTGACGGCGAGCCTATTTCTCTGTCAGCCAAAGAGTTTAAATTGCTGCTCGTTTTCGCCAAAAATCCTGAACGAGTTTACAGCCGTGAAATGCTCCTGTCGCTTGTTTGGGACAACGCCTACGTCGATGAAAGAACCGTCGATGTGCATATGCTTCGATTGCGCAAGCAGTTGCAAGGCACGAAAGCTGAAAACCTTCTGCAGACGGTTCGCGGTTTGGGCTATAGAGCGCACGTTGACTCATAACCAAACAATTTAGGGGGCTTACAGATTATGCCGATCAAATATATGCCGCCGAAATACCAAACCCTTCTGGCATTAATCGCCGTAGGTCTTTTAGGACTGTTCATCTATTCCATCACCTCATTGCAAACGGCCTTGCTATACACAACTGCCGCTTTTGTGATCTTGGTTTTGTGGATTAGTTTCAAACTGACAGACGGTTGGCTCAATCCTAATGAAGCCGATCAGCTTCGCCACGATCAGTCAAAAGTGACCGCTCGAATCGACCGATATCGTTTGTCACTTTCCGCCCTGCCTGAAGGGGTCGTCCTTTTTCGTAAGGGCCACACGATTGAATGGTGCAATCCCGCCTCTGAAACTCATTTAGGCATCCGTTTAGCCAACCACTTGGGATTGCCGCTCAAAAGCGTCATCACAGATCCCAAAATTATTGATTATTTGGAAAAGGGTGATTATGCCCGACCGATCAAGGTCCACTCACACGAACCCGGGCGAGAGCTATTGCTTTCAGCCGTGGTTGCTGATGAGACTCACTTTATTATCGTGACCAGGGACATTACTGAGCAGCATCGGATTGATTCCATGCGTAAAGATTTTGTCGCCAATGTCAGTCATGAGTTGCGCACGCCACTCACTGTGGTGACCGGTTTTCTTGACATGATTCTCAATGGCCCGGAAATCGATCAGAAGACTCTCCATGGCCAACTTGAACTCATGCAAGAAGAGGCCAACCGGATGCAAAATCTAGTCAATGACCTGCTTGCCCTATCAAGATTGGAAAACAAGGATGATACCGCCGAAGACGAGCCGGAGATTGTCAGCATGACAAGACTTGTTCCCGGGTTGGCTGAAGACGGCATCGCGCTATCGCGCGGCAGGCACCTGATCAATACTCAAATTACAACTGACAAAGCCATTTTAGGGCATGTCGATGAAATTCGAAGCGCTTGCTTAAATCTTGTCACCAACGCGGTTCGGTATACACCTGACGGCGGCAAAATATTAATTTCCTGGCGCTATGAACCTGAGACTCAAAGTTGCATCTATTCAGTGAAAGACAACGGGATCGGCATCGCTCAAGAGGACATTCCCCGACTAACTGAACGTTTTTACCGAGTGGACAAGAGCCGTTCACGTGAAAAGGGAGGAACCGGACTCGGATTGGCTATTGTCAAGCACGTTGCGATTCGCAATGGGTGTCAGCTCAAAATCGAATCCGAACTTGGCAAAGGATCAACATTCAGTCTGATTTTCCCGAAAAATATCACACTAGACTAATAGAGCTCGCTGACGCTCAAGATCGAACTCAAAGCAATGCGAGTTCGATTTTTTGTTACAAACCGCAATAACTTTGCCGACTGAAAGTGCTACATTGACTGCAATGTCACAAGGAAAGGATAAAACCTTATGAGTAGTAAAGATTTCGACAAGAAAGTGGTTGATGTTTTAAAGGCCGCGCGGGATGTGAGTGGTTTGGCCGATGATTCGACACTGATGCAACAGCTAACCCCCGAGATGATTAAAAAGCAGGCTGAGGCATTGGAGACCATTCTTAAAACCGAGCGCCCTGCCGACAAAGTCAAGATTCTGAAATTACTTTTAAAAGAAGCCCAGCTCCATAACGATTATGAAAGCCAGGACCGGGGTGACGAGAATGAGTTAGTTGAAAACTGGGAGAAAGCGCCCTATCCGTACAAGAACCCTATGGATAAAAAGCGCTACAAAAAAGAGCTTTATCGACTACAGGTCGAGTTGCTGAAAATGCAAAGTTGGGTTAAGGCCAACGGGAAGAAAATTATCATTATTTTCGAAGGACGAGACGCGGCCGGCAAAGGGGGCACCATCAGCCGCTTCATGGAACACTTAAATCCCCGCGGCGCACGTATTGTCGCTTTACCCAAACCAACGGAACAAGAAAAGGGTCAGTGGTATTTTCAACGCTATGTCGCTCATTTGCCCAGTCCTGGCGAGATCACTTTGTTCGACCGTTCATGGTACAACCGGGCCGGTGTTGAACGTGTGATGGGATTTTGCACGGAAGAGCAATATTTTGAATTTTTACGACAATGCCCTCAATTTGAACAGAACCTGATTCGCTCGGACACCATCTTGGTGAAGTTCTGGTTCTCTGTCACCCAAGATGAACAGTACAGACGCTTTAAAGCCCGGCGTATTGACCCGTTGAAACGATGGAAGCTGTCACCCATTGACATTGCGTCCATATCCAAGTGGGATGATTACACGCGCGCTGAAGAGGCTATGTTCTTTAGCACCAACACAAACGATAGCCCTTGGATTGTCATTAAGAGCAACGACAAAATGCGCGCTCGGCTCAATGCTATTCGTTACGTGCTCTCCGTTGTCGACTATGACAACAAGGACGCAGAAGCGATCGGTAAAGTCGATCCGCTCATTCTATCAAGAGCCAATGTCGTGCAAAACATTACCGAAATCATGAAGAAGGAAGAAAAGGAAAAGGAAAAAGGGAAAACGAAGGATAAAGGTCAGAAAAAATAATATCCAATTAATGTCAATCAAACGGGGCTTAAAGCCCCGTTTGATTATTGATCGGCCTAAGCCCCCTTGCGAGCCAGAATTTCAATAATCTTCAGCGTCACATCCAAAGAAGCCGTGAAGCTCGGGATCGGCAAGAATTCAGCAAAACCGTGGGGATTATGGCATCCGGTAAAGTAATTCGGGGTCACCAAGCCACGCGCTGTCAAGGCAGAGCCGTCCGTACCACCACGCTGCGAAACAGCGAACGCCTTAATGCCCAATTCCTTGCAGGCTTCAAACATCAAGTCGACAGGGTAGCGATTATCTTCGGTCAGTCCGCCGGAAATGTTGCTATAAATGTCCTCGATATCCAAATGAATCTTCGCCTTGGGGTAACGTTTTTGCACTAAGGCGACTGCGTTGGTGACATAGTCCTTGCGGGCGGCGTAACTGGCATTATTGAAATCACGGATATTGATTTGTACATGTGCGCGAGCCGGGTTGGCACTCATGTTCTTAAACCAATAATACCCATCCTTCGCGTCTGTGTTTTCCGGTGTTTCCAAACGACTGAAATTAGCGATCAAGTCAGTCGCAATCAAAATCGGATTTACCAAAACACCTTTAGCTGCGCAGGGGTGAGTCGTCACCCCTTCAATATCCACATGCGCTTCGCCGGCGTTATAGGTTTCATAGACGAGCTCACCCAACTCGCCACCATCGATCGTATAGGCGAAATCCACCTTGAACTTATTTAAATCCAAAACCTTGGCGCCACGCAACCCAGTCTCTTCGTCCGGCACAAAAGCGACACGAATATCGCCGTGCGGACGATTTTCCGTGAGAAGCACCTCCAACGTTTGCATCACGTTGGAAACACCGGCCTTATTGTCAGCGCCCAAAACACTTGTGCCATCGGTAAAAATAATGTCTTGACCGATATAGCGCTCCAATTCGGGATGATCAGCGACACGGATCCAAATGTCTTTTTCAGCATTCAAGCAAACGTCGCCACCTTGGTAATTGATTACCTGCGGATGCACATCTGGAGACAGGCCGACGTCAACTGTGTCCATGTGAGCGACAAAACCCACGGAGGGAACGCCTTTGACGTTGCCAGGCAAATAACCCGTCACAATGGCATGCTCATCAACTTCAACTTCTTTTAAACCGAACTGCTTCAATCCAGCCTCGAGCACACGAGCCATTGCCCACTGAGACTCACTGCTAGGCAAAGCTTTCGACTTCGGGTCGCTTTGACTGGAAATTGCCACATAGCTCAAAAAGCGTTCAACAAGTGCTTGGTTACGTTGCTGCAGATCCATAGGTGTTTCCTCCTCGTTTTCCAACATCAAATGTAAAAACACAGCACCCTTTACTATAGCGCCAAATGGATGCAAAAAGTCCCCGCCATTTGTGACAGCGAGGACTTTTTTGTCAAAAATGAAACGATTGGATACGCTTTACTGGCGCGCGATCTTCTTTTGAGCGCGATTGCGGATAACCAAAGCGATCATATTCAAACCGAGCACCATGACAACGAGCAATAACGCCGTGGCATACTGCAAGGGACGCGTCGCATCCACATTAACGCTTGAAGTGGCCAGCACATAGATATGGTAAGGCAAGCTCATCACCGGATCGAGGATGGAATCACCCATCTTCGGCGTATAAAACACGGCGGCTGTGTACATGATGGCCGCTGTTTCACCGGCCACACGCGACAAGGCCAAAATATTACCGGTCAGAATGCCCGGCAAGGCGGCTGGCAAAATGATCTTGAAGATTGTTTGCTTTTTGTTGGCGCCCAAAGCAAGGCTCGCTTCACGCCAAGCTTGAGGAACTTGGTTTAACGCCGCTTCAGTCGTATTGATGACAATCGGCAAAGCCAGCACGGCCAACGTTAAAATACCGGAAAGCAAACTCACGCCGAATCCGCACAAGGTGACAAAAAACGTCAAACCGAACAAGCCGAAGATCACGGACGGCACACCGGAAAGATTTGAAACAGCGAGTCTGACGCCACTCACAAATCGACCAGATCCACCATATTCCGTCAAGTAAACAGCGGTTGCGACGCCTAACGGCAACGCAATGACTGTAGCGCCGACGGCTAAGAAGAAAGTGCCGACGATGCAAGGCCAAACACCGCCTTTGGTCATCATGTCTCTCGGAGCCTCAAATACAAACTCCCAAGAAAGGGCCGGCAATGCGTTGTCTAAAAGATAAAACAAAATTGCCACAATCACACCGGCGTTAATGACCGTTGCGACACGCATTAAATTGACGCCGATTGCTTCGGCAAAATAGCGACCACTGGAAGAACGCAACTTAGTACTCATTCTCGAACTCCTAGTGCTTACCACCGATCTGGAACTTCTTCGTGAAATAGAAGGCCATCGCGTTAAAGATGAAGGTTGTCACAAAAAGCACAAGGCCGGTCGCAAACAACGCATGATAATGAGTGGATCCGACGGCTGCTTCAGCCATTTCAGCAGCAATGGAAGCCGTCATCGGACGCAAGGGATCGAAGAGGCTCTCCGGGATAATGGCTGCACCACCGGCAACCATCAAAACCACCATCGTCTCACCCAAAGCGCGGGAAATGCCGAGCATGATTGCCGTTCCGATACCCCCTAAGGCGTAGCGGAATTGCACCTTGTAAAGAGTTTCCCAACGAGTAGCGCCCAAGGCGAGACTGGCTTCCGCCAAAGCGGAAGGAACATTTCTCAGTGCATCCTCCGAGATAGAACAAATGAAAGGAATGCACATCAAGCTCAACATCACGGAAGCGTTGAGCCAGTTCAAACCGGAATCCAAACCGAAGGAATTTTGCAGCCAAGGCGCTAAAAGCACCATGCCCAAAAAACCGATGATGACCGAAGGCAACGCGGCCAGCAATTCAATGGCCGGCTTAACGATGCTGCGCACGCGCGGGCTGGCAAAATAGGCTAGATAGGCAGCCGTGAGCAAACCCATCGGAAGAGAGATAAGTGTGGTCGTGGCGGCAACCGCTAAGCTCGCCACCAACAACGCCCCAATTTCATAATCAGGGGCCGGTCCCGTCGGATACCACTCGGTACCGAATAAAAACGTCAGAAACGGGACTTCTTTTAATAAAGGCAACGCTTGTGAAAGCAGAAAAACCAAAATAGCAGCCAAAGCCAGGATGGAGATCATGGCGATGGCTGCCAATTGTTTTTCAAACCCTTCACGACGGCGTACAGACACTTGAGCCATAGTTAACACCGAAAGGGTTTAAGAAAATTACTTGCGGGGAAGCGGAACGAAACCAACTTCCTTGACCGTTGCTTGACCTTCAGCGGACAGCGCGTAATCAACCAAGGTCTTGGTGTCGCCCTTCGGTTGACCGTTCGTGAAGAGGTAAAGTTCGCGAGAAAGCGGCCATTGACGGGTTTCGGCTGTCTTCATCGTGGCTTCCATGCCACCGATCTTCAAACCCTTCACATCCTTGACAAGATAACCCAAGCCAACGTAACCGATTGCGTTCGGGTTCTTGGCCACAGTTTGAAGCACTGCGCCGTTGGAGGCTTGCAACAAGGCGCGTTGTTGGACGCGTTCACCCTTCATCACTAAAGATTCCCAAGTTTCGAACGTGCCGGAAGAGGAGTCACGGCTCACAACCGTGATACGGGCGTCAGCGCCACCGACATCTTTCCAATTGGTGATACGACCGGCATAAATGTCACGGATTTGATCTAGGGTCAAATCAGATACTTTGTTATTGGGGTGAACAACCGGAACGATAGCGTCAATAGCAACCACAATACGATTGGCTTCGCCGCCGTTCTTCTTCACAGCTTCTGCTTCTTCGGGTTTGATATCACGGCTGGCCATGGCCACATCCGTCGTCTTTTCAATCAAAGCCTTGATACCGTTGCCAGAGCCGCCGCCGGAAATCGAAACTTGGATATCCGGATTCTTCTTCATAAATGTTTCGCTGATCTTTTGCATGGCTGGCAAAACCGTCGTGGAACCATTCACCACAACCGTGCCGGCTTGGGCAGCGATGCTAGCCAAACCGATGCTCGTAGCAACCAACATGGAAATCAAGGTACGTTTCATTTTCAATATTCCTTTACAAAAGGGTTTTGAGATTTAAGTCGTTTAAAACTTGAGGCGTATTGTGAGCCGATGTTGTGAATTGCCCGTGACAGCTTTATGACATTTTTATGACAGACGAAAAAAGATAATTTTTATTTATTAAATACCCACATGGGTTTATTCTTTCTCTACAGAATATTTTGTCATCGGCCATGGATATTTGATTTTTTAAAATCTCCGTGACATAATGGTTGGCCTCTGTGGGGATGTAGCTCAGTTGGCAGAGCGCTGCGTTCGCAATGCAGAGGTCGGGAGTTCGACCCTCCTCATCTCCACCAATCCACGCGTGACAGTTGTTGTCAGAGCCGTCTAATTTTTCAATAAGTTAGGCGGTTTTTGTTTTCTGATGATTCAATAGTTCCAAACCCTTTCTCAATTGCTGTTCAATTAAATTTCTGACCTTGCTATCTACCATCGTATGAAAAAGAAGTCAATCGCGAACACTTTGTACAAAAAATGCAGTTAGGCCGAGCGTTGCGTAAGCAACTCCGCCTAAAAAGTTTTTTGTTGGTAAAAGTGAATCTTTCGTATTCGTACGAGAGGGCTTCAAAGTTGAAAAAGAATGGCTAGGTCAGAATAACAGCCCAATGTTTCGTACAACGCTACAAATGCAGTTCTGCGGGAAACTAAAAGAGAGACTGGTATCTCCAACGAGATTTGAACTCGTATTCTGACCTTGAGAGGGTCATGTCCTAACCGTTAGACGATGGAGATATCGAACGGAGTGGCGTTATGTTAGTCCTGAGTTATTCTGCTGTCAAACGCAAAAAAGACCTCAAATGAAAAAAATGCCAGAAAATCCAAAATAAATTCTGATTTTTCAATCAGTTATTCGCTTCATATTTTTTGCGATAAGACAAAATCACTAAAATTAGTCAGACTAAAGGTGACTCTAAATCGATATTGGTGTTAACATGAGCCGAAGCAGTGACCCTTACAAAGGGTGGTCTGCTGCGCCTGTGCCATCGGTCGCCAACCGATCGGCTTCCCGTAAAAATCGGGCTGTGCTCCCTTTACAAATACTATTTTTTGCACAGGATCGAACCTAGAACAAAGGAAAAGAGGCTTTCTATGATTATTCGGAAATTAGCCGTCGCCGGAGCTTTGGCTTTGGCACTTGCCACGTTAAGTGGTTGCAGCGACGATACTCAAACGAGTCAAACAGCTCAATCGTCATCAACTCCTGTTATCGGCCTGGTTCAACTAGTTGAACACCCAGCATTGGACGCCGCCAATCGCGGTATTGTCGATGCCGTCAAAGCGCGAGGACTCACTGTTGAATTTGACCAGCAAAACGCTCAAGCCGACCAATCCAATCTCGGCAACATCGCCCAGCGTTTTGTCTCACAAAAGTATCCACTGATCTTCGCGATCGCCACGCCGGCTGCGCAAACAATGGCTAATGCGACAGACAAAACACCGATTGTCGCCACCGCAGTCACGAATTTTGAGATTGCAAAGCTTGTCAAGTCCAACGACAAACCAGGTACCAACGTCACCGGCACATCTGACTTAAACCCTGTCGCCGAACAAGTGAAATTGATGCTCGCGTTAGTGCCTCAAGCCAAACGGATCGGCACCATTTACAACAGCTCCGAAATCAACTCGCAATTTCAAGTTCAAATTCTTAAAGAAGAACTCCAAAAACACAATTTGCCTCTTGTGGAACTGACCGTTTCGTCAGTCAACGACGTCCAACAAATCGCCCAAAGCATGATCGGCAAAGTTGATGTCATTTATGTACCAACCGATAACATTATTGCCTCCGCCATGCCGGTTTTGACCAAGATCACAACGCCGGCTGGCATTCCAGTCATCACTGGCGAAGAGGGTTGCCTGCAAGGGGGTGGCTTGGCCACCGTCGGCGTTGATTACTATAACTTGGGACGCATTGCGGGCGAGATGGGCGCCGACATTCTGCAAGGCAAAAGTAAGCCTCAAGACATGGCCATTCGCCATCAAACAGAATTTAAAGTGAAGGTCAATAAGAAAGTTGCTGAAACACTAGGCATCAGTATTCCTGAGACGATCGCCAAATCTGCTGAATTCGTCAACTTCTGATAAGTCCATAAACAATCGGGGTAAGACTATTCTTACCCCGACTTTCATTATTGAGCCTTTTGATCATGATTGATATATTGATTCCGACCATTGCGCAAGGGCTTTTGTGGGCCCTGTTATCGCTCGGTGTTTACATCACATTTCGAGTTCTGGATATTGCGGACTTGTCAGTTGAAGGTAGCTTCCCATTGGGCGCCGCAGTCGCAGCCAGCGCGCTCGTTGCCGGCCTTGGTCTAATCCCCGCCTTTATTTTGGCCACTGTGGCCGGTGCATTAGCAGGGGTCGTCACCGGTTTTTTAACAACCAAACTGAAAATTCCCGCATTGCTTGCCGGCATTCTGACTATGATCGGTTTGTACTCCGTCAACTTGCATGTCATGGGCAAGGCCAACGTCGCTTTGTTGCGAGTCGACACGATTTTCACGTTTGCCGAGTCTTTCGGTCTGAGCGCATCATCGGCGATGTTTGTTGTCGGGTTAGCCGCCGCAGTGATTGTCGGCTGCATCATGTACTGGTTTTTCGGCACAGAAATCGGCACGGCCATTCGTGCCACCGGTTGCAACCCTCAAATGTCTCGAGCACAAGGCGTTAACACAAACCGAATGATTGTCTTTGGTCTTTTAATCAGTAACGCATTGGTTGCTCTATCGGGAGCCCTCGTCGCCCAGTCAAACGGCTTTGCCGATGTCGGCATGGGAACCGGCACCATTGTCATCGGCCTGGCTTCTGTCATCATCGGTGAAGTGCTTTTCGGAACGCGCAGCTTTAAAAATTGCTTGATCTCTGTCATTCTCGGTTCAATTGTCTATCGACTGGTCATCGCGCTGGTTCTGCAAATGGGCATGCCGCCCAATGATTTAAAACTATTTACCGCTGTACTAGTGGCCATTGCCCTGTCAATGCCGCTTATTCGGGAAAAAATGCAACATCGTTAACCAGCCTGAGGTATGAGAAAACACTATGCTGATAGTTAAAGACATTCACAAAACCTTTTTTCCGGGCAGCGTTAATGAGAAAAAAGCCCTGCAAGGCGTCAATCTCACGCTTGAAGACGGTGATTTCGCCACTGTCATCGGTTCAAACGGCGCCGGTAAATCCACACTATTGAACGCGATCGCCGGTGTCTTCCCGATTGACAAAGGATCCATTGAAATTGACGGCATTGATATCACCAAGATGCCCGAATACGAGCGTGCCCGCTACATCGGCCGCGTATTCCAAGATCCGATGAAAGGGACGGCCGGACGGATGATGATCGAGGAAAACTTGGCCATGGCAAGTCGTCGCGGAAAACGATTGGGTTTAAAGTGGAGCTCACAACCCGAGATGACCGCTCAGTTTCGCGAGGCGCTAAAAGAGCTTGATCTTGGTCTGGAAGATCGTATGACGGCTCACGTGGGATTGCTATCGGGTGGGCAGCGACAGGCGGTTACCCTTTTGATGGCAACCTTGGTTCGCCCTCATCTTCTTCTGCTGGACGAGCATACAGCGGCTCTTGACCCGAAAACCGCTGAAAATGTGCTCTCTCTCACCGACCGTTTGGTGACGACTCACCAACTCACCACCCTGATGATCACTCACAACATGCGAGATGCTTTGCGCTTCGGAAATCGCCTCATCATGATGCACGGGGGACGAATTGTGGTAGACGTGCGCGACGAAGAAAAGAAAAATCTGACAGTCGCCGATTTATTGGGACTTTTTGAAAAAGGCGCCGGGGAAGTCAGCGACTCCATGTTGCTGTCTTAGTCCAATTGTTATCCTCTTACGGGAGCCGTCGACTTTTTCCGTCGGCTCCCGCTAAAATGACGTCCTGATAAAAGGACGAACCTATGGCGACTGAAAACACATCCAACGAAAATCAACAAAATATCAAGCAACCTTTATCACCGCTTGTGCGCATTTTTCTGAAACTTAATGTCACAATTGCCGGTGTGATCGCATTCGTTTTCGGCTACTTTTGGAGTGGCTTAAGAGACTTTCCTGATAAAACGATCGCTGATATATATGCGCTTACGTTTGTCGACTCTGAAATGACCATTCGCCTATGCGTTGAAGCTCTTACTGTTCCCCTTATCGCTGTGGCCGTCGCTTCCATTCTCTATAAGGCCGCCAAACGTTGGATATATCCCGTATGGTTCATTATCTGTACCTACGCCATTGTTATTTTCGTCGGTTATGCGCTTTACGCCGGGCAAAGAGGTTTTTATGATGTTTTCAGTCTTTTTGACTACTTAAAGTAATCTCATAAAAAATTGATGACCGACTTTAACGTAAAAAGTCGGTCATTTTATAGGCCCTGTCTTTAGCCAAAAGAGGATGTCAACCGTTAGATATCTTTTTGTATATCCTCAGGCCTGGTCATTCTAACAACGTACAGTTTGTCGTGTTCGCGAACTTTTTCTGGCACTTTGAATGTAATGTCCATCCCCTTTTTAATTTCTCGGACGGACTGGCCATCGTTCAAAATTTCTTCAGGCGTCACATACACGGCACCTGTGGTCGGTCCGGTAATCAACAGCTTGTCTCCCAATTGGAAGTCCTGTGCTTGAACGAGAAACTCCCCGACTCCAAGTTTGGAGAAATATTTCACGCAAAGGCCCGCAAACGTTTTTCGCTCTGTAGCCTGGGAACCGTAGTGCTTCGTTAATTCGCCGACAGGCTGCCCCAAATAATACCCATCCCAAAAACCGCGGTTGAACACTGTGCTCAATCGGGCATCCCAACTGCGACTAACCTCTTCCGACCACCGCCCCTGGGCGATGGCGCAAAGGGCTTCGTCATAGCACTCGGTCACGGTCCGAACATACTCCGGGCCGCGAGCGCGCCCCTCGATTTTGAATACCCGCACCCCGGCCTTGACCATTCGATCCAAAAAGCCGATGGTCTTCAGATCCTTCGGGCTCATGATGTATTGATTGTCTATTTCAAACTCAATGTCGCGCTCTTTATCTTTTGCTATGTAAGAGCGACGGCAAGTTTGAATGCAAGAACCTCGATTGGCGCTGTAGCCACGAGTCGACAAACTCAGATAGCACTTGCCGCTGACAGCCATGCAAAGCGCACCATGGCAAAACATTTCGATACGAACCGGTTGTCCTGCCGGACCGCAAATCCGCTCTCTTTCGATAGCTGCGTGAATGGTTTGAACCTGATCAAGATTCAGTTCCCTGGCTAAAACCACCACATCGGCGAATTGGGAGAAAAACCGAAGTGACTCGATATTGGAGATATTCAGTTGGGTCGAAAGATGCACTTCAACGCCATGCCGCCGACAATAGCTCATAACAGCCACATCACTGGCGATGACCGCGTCAATCTCGGCCTCTTTAGCCGCATCAACAATGGACCGCATGAGCGCCATTTCCTCATCATAGATGATGGTATTGACCGTGAGATACGTTTTGATTTGATGCTCATGGCAGATGCGCGCGATATCTTTTAAATCTTCAACCGTGAACGCTTTGGCGGAGTGAGCTCGCATGTTGAGGCTTTCAACACCGAAATAGATTGCGTCCGCTCCGGCTTGGATCGCCGCATAAAGGCTCTCTCGGGAGCCTACCGGCGCCATAATTTCAAAGTCACTTCTTTTTAACATTCTAAAATCCTGATTCAGGCGCTTTGGAAAAGTCAAGCACCATGTCATACCAAGCGGCGCCCCCATGAACAGAGGCGGAAAGCCCTCGGTTTTCGTAGCCAAACTGACGATAAAAATCAATTAAATGTTCTTTGCAGGTCAGAATCAGCCCTGCCCGATTTTCACGACGGGCTTTTTCAATCATTTCCATCATCAACAACGCCGCGAATCCCTGGTGACGCTCACTCGGAATGACCGCCAATCCAAAAATACTTTGCCAACGACCGCTAGGATTATGCAGCGAAGCGTCCTCGTAAAGGTCATCCGTTATGGTCGTCTGGTCAGTCACCATCCCGTCAATGAGACCGACAGGGCGCCCGTCTTTTTCCAAAATTAAAAAATGATTGGCAAAAACAGCGAGACGCTTTTTGAAGTTCTCCAAACTACAGGCTTCAGCGATCGGGAAACTCGCCGCTTCAATCTCGGCAAGAACTTCCGCGTCCGTTATTGTTGCTTCGCGAACGGCGATCATATAGGCACTCCGACAAAAAAACGCAGCCTCAAAGCAAATTCGAAGCTGCGCGATTGATCAACGGCAACTCTACTATTTTTTCCAATGACCGTGAACCAAAACCACTCGATAGCCATCGGCATCTTCGTATGCGACACAGGGCCATTTTCCGTTCACGTATTGAATCGGTGGTGTCACTTGAGGCACGCCGGCTTGGAACATGGCCGCAAGGCGGGCGCTCCATTGAGCGTCATCCTCAATACAGAAAACACGATAATGTTCTGAAGACGGCGCTCGCGGAGCGACTGATTGACCGCGCACCTGTGAAAATTCAAATTGGTAAGGCCAATCTTTATGACCTAAAAGCACAGTGTCCATCCCGTCAACATTTTCAGAACGATCCAACACCTCAAAGCCCAGGCCCTCGCAGTAAAAGGGCAATAATAACTCAACATCTTTCGTGAGCCGAGATAAACGTAATTTTGGATAATCTGACATAAAGAGGCTCCTTGCTCAAAAGCGATTTACTACAGACATTATTATAGGGAAGGCGTACCTTGTTTAAAAAACAACGCAAAAAGCCCTTATTTTTTCTTTAAAATATCTTGTCTTGAACTCATTTTAGGTCTCATCGTGAAATTCGAAATCAGCACTAAGCCATTAACGGACATCAAAGCTCAAAGCTTGATTGTCGGTCTTTTTGAAGACGGTCAATTGACAGAAACCGAAGTTGCTCTTGACATGGCGACTAAGGGACTTTTGTCTGAACTCGCGGCGGATAAGACGTTTTTCAGCAAAGAAAACGACGTCATTCGTTTTCACCGTCCTGACGGTTTAAATGTTTCCGAACTGATTGTTGTCGGTCTTGGAAAGATTGAAAACTTTGATGACACGGTTTTCGAGAAGGCCTTTCAAACGGCGCTTGCCGCAACGCCGAGTCAGCACGTCGCCGTTTCCGTGCTGGACTGGTTGGCGGCAGGACGAACCGTCGAGTGGACGGTGATGCACATGGCGCGCTTGGCACTGACCCAGCACGAACCGATCAAGCTCGAAAAAGTCAACGAAAATAGCCCCCGCAAGGTGACATTGCTTGTTAACAAAAATACCGAAACCGTCAAAGACGCTTTCTACTTGGGCGAGGCAATCGGACACGCTGTTAACGAAGCGAAATATCTCGGCAACCTGCCCCCGAATGTTTGCACGCCTTCTTATCTGGGTGAAGTCGCAAAATCTTATAAAAAGCTCAAGGGCGTCACGGTCACTGTTCATGATGAAAAAGCGATCGAGAAAATCGGCATGCACGCTTTTTTAGCTGTCGCGCGAGGATCAGAAGTCAAACCGCGTTTTATTGAACTGCATTACGCCGGGGGCAAGAAAAACGACGCCCCGATTTGCTTTGTCGGCAAAGGCATCACCTTTGATGCTGGCGGAATTTGCTTAAAGGCCAAGCAACGCATCGCCGAGATGAAGTACGACATGTGCGGCGCGGCGACGGTTCTGGCTGTCTTTCACGCTTGCGCCAGCATGAAATTGCCGTTAAACATCATCGCGTTGATTCCGGCCTGCGAAAACCTTCCTGACGGCAACGCCTATCGCCCGGCCGATGTCATTGATACATTGGCCGGCTTAACCGTTGAAATTGCCAACACAGACGCCGAAGGGCGACTGGTCATGTGTGATGCGATGACATATTCGGCTCGTTTTGAACCAGAAGCCCTCATCGATGTGGCGACATTGACCGGTGCTGTCGGCACGGCTTTAGGAGATCACTTCACCGGACTGTTTGTCAACGATCCGATGCTTTGCGGCACATTGGAGACCGCCGCGGATGTTGCCATTGACCCCGTTTGGACGTTGCCATTTAACGGAGCGCATTTTAAATCTCGACTGAAGTCCAACATCGCCGATTGCGCCAACACGGGACCTGCGGGTGGCGCTGGCGCTTCCGTTGCCGCGACATTCCTTGCTCAGTTCGTCCCGGAAGATACCTCCTGGGCACACTTGGACATCGCCGCAACGGCATATGTGGGTGGAAAACTCCCTCATAGCACCGGCCGACCAGTCGGGTTGCTTTTGACCTGGCTTCACCAAATGGCCCACGCCAAAGCGTAACACCATGCAGCGGCTGGATTTCCACTTTAACGTTGTCAATCGTTTGGCTTACGCGTGCCGCGTTGTGCGCAAAGCTCGATCGATGAACCTGACCATCGCCCTTTGGTGTCGGGATTCACACCGTCTGGACAATTTCAGCCGCTTGCTCTGGAGCTTTGAGCCGACCGGATTTTACCCCCACGTTGATGCCACGGATAACTTGGCGGCGGAAACGCCCATAGTTTTCCATACCGATGAAACACGCTTGCCGGCTCGAGATGTTCTAATTCTGCTTGACGATCAGGTGCCTGATGATTTCATGGCGCTTTTTTCTCGCTTCGGGCGCGTGATTGATATTGTTGGAGCGAGTGAAAATGAGCGAGTTCCAGCCCGAGAACGTTTCATGACATACCGCCGTGCAGGGCTATCCCCAACTGCACATGATCAAGGAGGCCATTAATGAGCCCAGACTTACTGAGAAAGGAACCAACGATCGGTCCTAAGGACGACATTCCTCTTCTCAATGACCGAATTCCCCTTCAATGGGAAGAACTTAGTCGAGTGCTACGACACGTTGACGGACTGGGATCCGTCGAGTCGACTGAGAACCCTTTGACTGATAGCCTGCCTTTGGCCCAAGAGCTGGCTCCAGCGATCTGTCAAGCGGTCGAAGACCGCTTGGACGACATTTTGACCGTTGCCCTCAGCAAGCACTACCAACGATTGCACGACGAACTCCGCAATGAGTTGCGTGCGCTGATTGTCGATTGCGTGCAAGAAGAAATCGCCAAAAAAATGGCTAAAAATAACTCGTAACCGTATATTGTTCAAAGTTTTGTGAAAGAAAAGATCATGAGTACTGAAGAACTTGCAAAAAGTTTTGAACCGTCTGAAATTGAAAAACGCTGGTATCCCTTCTGGGAAAAACAAGGTTATTTCAAAGGCTCGAAAGACCCTTCAAAACCGTCTTTCAGCATCCAGCTGCCGCCGCCCAACATTACCGGCATTTTGCACATGGGGCACGCCTTTAACCAATCCGTGATGGACACCCTCGTGCGATATCACCGAATGATGGGTTACAACACGACCTGGGTGCCAGGTACCGACCATGCCGGCATCGCCACGCAAATTGTGGTTGAACGCCAACTGGAAAAAGAGGGGCTCTCTCGCCGCGATATGAAACGCGAAGACTTTGTCGCCCGGGTCTGGGAATGGCAAAAGTTCTCCGGCGGCACGATTTTGCAACAAATTCGCCGTATGGGGGATTCCGTTGACTGGGATCGCCTGTACTTCACGATGGATGAAAAGTTAAGCAAGGTGGTCATTGAGGCCTTTGTTCAACTGTATAACGACGGACTCATTTACCGTGGGAAGCGATTGGTCAACTGGGACCCGAAATTGCAAAGCGCTGTCAGTGACCTCGAAGTTGAAAGCGTTGAAGAGAAGGGCCACCTTTGGGAAATCCGCTATCCGGCCGTCGATGGCGGTGAAGGCGTGGTGGTTGCCACCACTCGGCCGGAAACGCTTTTCGGTGACCAGGCGGTGGCCGTTCACCCTGACGATGAACGGTATCAACATTTGATTGGGAAAATGTTGAAATTGCCGCTTTGCAATCGTGAAATTCCCGTCATCGCTGATGAATACGTGGATCGGGAATTTGGTTCCGGCTGCGTCAAAATTACGCCAGCTCATGACTTCAATGACTTTGCGGTCGGTCAACGTCATCATCTCGAACCGATTCAGGTGCTGACAAAAACCGCCAAGATGAACGACAATGTCCCTGAAAAATATCGTGGCATGGATCGCTACGAGGCTCGTAAAGCTTGCGTGGAGGACTTAAAAGCGCAAGGGCTCTTAGTGGGCGTGAAAGATCATGTTCACATGGTGCCACGCGTGACCCGCACCGGAGAAGTCGTCGAGCCGATGCTTTCCGAACAATGGTACATGGCGATGAGCAAACCCATTCCTGAGGGACGTCATTTCGCCGGTCGATCCATCGGAGAGATCGGCCTTGACGCTGTCGAATCGGGCGAAGTGAACATTCAACCGAAAGAGTGGCGCGGCGTTTACCGTCAATGGCTTGAAAATATTCAGGATTGGTGCTTGTCTCGCCAACTCTGGTGGGGGCATCAGATTCCGGCTTGGTATGACCAAAATGGAAAAGTCTACGTCGCGCACAACGAGGCGGAAGCTCAGCAAATGGCCGGAGCCAATGCTGTGCTGACCCGCGACGAAGATGTGTTGGACACGTGGTTCTCATCCGCTTTGGTTCCCTTCTCCACCATGGGCTGGCCTGACGAACAGAAGATGAAAGAGGAGGGCTATGACCTTTATCTGCCGAGTTCTGTCTTGGTAACAGGTTATGACATCATCTTCTTCTGGGTAGCTCGCATGGTGATGATGACGCGTTACTTCACCGGTCGTGTTCCCTTCAAGGGGGTTTATCTTCACGGCTTAGTTCGCGATGCCGAAGGCAACAAGATGTCTAAGAGCGAAGGTAACACGCTTGACCCGCTTGACATCATGGACGGCATTGATTTGGAGAGCCTCATCAAGAAAAATACCCGGGGCTTGCGACAACCGGAAAAAGCGCCGATCATCGAAAAGAAGTTGCGCAAGACCTACCCCAACGGGATTACCCCGCACGGCGCAGACGCGTTGCGCTTTACGATGGCTGCCTACGCCACGCTAGGCCGTAATATCAACTTTGATTTGCGCCGAGCCGAGGGCTATCGTAATTTCTGCAATAAACTCTGGAACGCCACCCGCTTCGTTTTGATGAATGTTCAAGGCAAAGACTGCGGTTTGGGTGAAAACCAAGCGATGAGCCTATCGTTTGTGGATCAGTGGATTTTGCGTGAATTGGACCGCACCATCGCCGAGGTGCACAAGGCGTTTGACGAATGGCGTTTGGATAACGCCGCCAATGCCATCTATTCCTTTGTTTGGGACCAATATTGTGACTGGTATTTGGAATTGACGAAGGTGCAATTGGCCAATGGCGATGAAGCCCAACAACGCGCTACTCGTCACACATTGATCACTGTGCTGGAAGCCGTGTTGCGCCTTGCTCACCCGATCATTCCTTTTATCACGGAAGAACTTTGGCAAAAAGTGAGTGTTGTCGCCGGCACCCGTCGCGAAGATGACGTCACCTCGATCATGATCCAAGCTTACCCGAAGACCGGTTTCGGCTCGGATGATGAAACGGTCGATCACAAGATGAGTCTGACCAAGGCCATGATTGATGCCGTTCGCAACCTTCGTGGTGAAATGCAATTGTCTCCATCGCAAAAAGTGCCGTTGGCTGTTGAAGGCAATGCAGACGTCTTGCAAGCTGTCGCTCCGTATATCAAGCATTTGGCTCGCGTGAGCGACGTGGAAATTAGCACAGACATTAATGCGGCCCACAAGGGCTCAATCGCTCCCGTAGCGATTGTTGAAGACTACAAATTAATGCTTGTTGTGGAAATCGATGTCGCGGCCGAACGCGAACGCTTAAGCAAGGAGGCCACTCGGCTTGAAGGCGAAATTAAAAAATCGGAAAGCAAGCTCGGCAATGAAAAATTTGTCGCACGGGCTCCCGAAGCCGTGGTCGCTCAAGAACGCGCACGACTTGACAGCAACACCAAATTGCTTGAAAAAGTCAAAGAGCAGTTGGCCAAATTGCCACAAGCGTAGCGCTTTCAGTTGCTAACCGAAAACGCCTGAGGGAAACTTCAGGCGTTTTTTGTTGAAAAAGCCACTTGTGAAAACCAAAAAAGAGGACTAGCTTAGAGGAAGAACTTCGGGTTATCCCTAAATAGGAGGTTTTAAATGACTCGTTTAACAAAATTGGCTTCTGCCGTTGTCTTTTCGTTCGCTGTGTTAGCCACCTCGGCGGCTTACGCTGACGCTGGTCAACGTCCGCGCGATCTCGGTATTGAAATCGGTGTATTGCACACCGGCGCCAATAACGCCATTACCGACGTTAAGGGAGTCTTGGTCGGCCAAGTGACCATGGTCGACGACAAGAAGGGCATGCATACCGGTGTTACGGCCATTGTGCCTCATTCGGACAACATATTCCGCAATAAAGTGCCTGCCGGCATTTTCTTAGGGAACGCTTTCGGCAAAATGACGGGCTATCCCCAAGTTAAGGAACTTGGCAACATTGAAACACCGATTGTTTTAACGAATACGCTAAACGTTGCCTCCGGTATCAACGGCATCATTGATTACACTTTCTCATTTAAAGAAAATGCCGATGTGCGCTCGGTCAACGCAATCGTCGGAGAAACCAATGACGGCTCCATCAACGATATTCGTGCCCGCTTTGTTCAGCCGTCCGATGTGCTAAAGGCCATTCAAACGGCCAAATCCGGTCCGGTTGAAGAAGGCTGCGTGGGCGCAGGCACCGGCACAATCGCTTTTAATTGGAAGGGCGGCATCGGGACCGCTTCCCGCGTTTTGCCCGATTCGATGGGCGGTTACACGGTTGGTGTATTGGTTCAAACAAACTTTGGCGGGTTGTTAAACGTTGACGGTGTTGAAGTCGGCAAAGCTTTGGGCGGCTATCCCTATCAAAAGGAAATTGAAAGCGCGGACGGCTCAATCATGATTGTTGTCGCCACTGACGCGCCACTGGACTCCCGCAACTTGGAGCGTGTTGCCAAACGCGCTTGGTTGGGCATGGGCAAAGCCGGCGGCGTGGCCTCCAATGGCTCCGGTGACTTTGTGATCGCCTTCTCCACCAACGAAAAGATGCGCGTTCCCTATGACTCCAAGCCTTTGGAAACGCTCAATCAAAACGTGGTTCAAAACGACAATATGACGCCGATCTTCATGGCAACCATTGAGGCCACGGAAGAAGCCATCATTAATTCGCTGTTTGCCGCCAAGGACACAAAGACCTATAAAGGCACAACGATCAAGGCTTTACCAGTCGACAAGGTTCTTGAAATGGTCAAAGCGGAAAATAAGCTCGTTGTTAAGAAATAACGATTCGTTTGTTTCTAAACAATAGTTTTTTGAATGCCCCTGCCCTGTCAGGGGCATTTTCGACACGGTTCGCTCAGTTTGTGCCACAATGAGAAGGTTTTTAATCGAAAGGATTCAATCATCATGACTGAGACTCAACGCAAACCCCGGCCACGTGAACTGGGCATTCCCTTTGGTGTTTTAAAAACAGGCTCCAATAACGCCATTACCGATGTTGACGGTGTTTTGGTTGGACAAGTCACCTTAAGTGATGACGCCAAGGGTATGCATACTGGTGTGACAGCAATTATTCCGCATAGCGGGAACATTTTTAAACATAAGGTGCCGGCAGGCGTTTTTCTCGGCAATGCTTTCGGCAAGATGGTGGGCTATCCTCAAATTAAGGAACTTGGCAACATTGAAACGCCGATTGTGCTGACCAATACACTTAATTTGGCCGCAGCGATTGAGGGATTGATTGATTACACCTTTAGTTTTGAAGACAACGGCGATGTCCGCTCCATTAACTGCGTGGTCGGTGAAACCAATGACGGAACGATCAACGATATCCGTGCGCGTTTTGTTAAACCTGAGCACGTTCGTGAAGCCCTTCAAAATGCCAAGAGCGGTCCTGTTGAAGAAGGCGGCGTCGGCGCAGGCACCGGTACCAAAGCTTTCAATTTTAAAGGCGGTATTGGGACTGCTTCGCGTAAACTCGACGCAAACATGGGTGGCTATACGGTTGGCGTCCTAGTGCAAAGCAACTTTGGTGGACTACTTAAGATTGGCGGAGCGGAAGTCGGAAAGGCTTTGGGTGGCTATCCCTATCAAAAGGAAATTGAAAGCGCGGACGGCTCAATCATGATGATTGTGGCAACTGATGCTCCGCTTGATAGTCGAAACCTTGAACGCGTCGCAAAACGCGCATGGCTGGGCATGGGTAACGCCGGCGGTATCGCTTCAAACGGCTCGGGCGATTTTGTCATCGCTTTTTCAACCAATCCTTCTGTCCGTGTCGAACACTCAATGGAAAAATTAGCGACACCTGCTCAGCCCGGCGTTCGCAATGACGACATGACGCCTTTATTCATGGCAACAATTGAAGCAACCGAAGAAGCGATTATCAACTCACTTTTCGCTGCGAACGACACACCTACCTACAACGGCAAAGTGATAAAAGCGCTTCCCGTTGAAAAAGTGATGGAAATGATCTCCAAAAAATAATTTTTAAATCGATCTATTACTGCATCTCTATTTATGCCGCTACGGCTATCGATAAATCCGTAGCGGCTTTTTAATCGCCTTAGCCATGTTCTTGAATGATGGCCAGGCAACGGTTAAGCAGTTTCTAAAGCCCTCAGCGCGTTATACCTTGTTTGCTTTTTCATTGCGTCAAATTCGCAAATACTCGTAAAAGGCGCTGTATTAGGTGATTTGAAAACGTTCTTCTGCCATCCTGATCTTTGTCGCTTTACCATACTCAAACAAAAAGCAGTGTTTTTTCTCAGTGGGGCAATTGCCATACTAAATCCGAGTTTTAGTGGAATAGAGTGAACGGTGACCAACCGTCGCTAAAACTCACGAAACAGTGAAAAAGCAGGATTTATTGGGAATTAGACCAGAAGTACAAAAAATAAAAGCCTTCTCAATGGAAGGCCAAAATTTGTGACTGGCGGAAAAGGGGGGATTCGAACCCCCGAAGCCCGTTTTGCGAGCTTGCACCCTTAGCAGGGGTGTGCCTTCAGCCTCTCGGCCACTTTTCCGCACACACCGAGCCAACTGCTCAGTAAGGATTGGCATTGTATCCGATAATTTCCGATTTTTCAACTACAAAAATAGCACAATCAAACCTTCGCTACATTGCTAGGCATTTTTGGGACCACACTTTCGCCCTGCTCGGTCCGCTTTATTCAAAATAAGCTGAGAACATACGCCGCGAAGCAGATTCACTTCAGGCTGAGTCAACTGTGTACGCCCAAAAAGACGACGAACACGCTGCATGAAAAGCTTAGGCTCGGCCGGATCTAAAATGCCGCAATGAACCATCGCCTGTTCAAAATGCTGGAAAAAGCCCTCCGTCGCCTTTGGTCCTGCCAATGGCTCGCCTTCAAAGCGCTCCTGCCATTCATAAAGACCACTGCGTTCAACTCGATGATCCATCATTGCCATATGCAACTCATAGGCCATGACCTGAACCGCCTGAGCCAGATTCAAGCTGGTGCATTCCGGGTCTGCCGGAATAGCCGCGCAACCTTGGCAAAGAGCCAAATCTTCGTTGCTTAATCCGGTGCGTTCGCAGCCGAAAACAAAAGCCATATTGCCTGGCATTCCCCGAAGGTAATGAATGGTTTTGGCCGCCACTTGATGGACCGGTTCTATCGGGGCACCGAACTCACGGTCATACCCAGTCATTGCCCAGGCGAAATCCACCCCATCAAGCGCATCAAGCAACGATTCATGAGAGCGACTCATTTGCAGAACATCCACCGAACTAGTGGAAAAAGCGATCGCCTCAGGGTCTTCGGCATAATTGGCAACCCAAGGTTTAACGACTCTTAAATCTCGAAACCCCATTGTTTTTATCGCTCGGGCCGCCGAACCGATATTGCCCGGATGAGCGGGTTCAACCAATACAAATCGCACCCGATTCGCTAAAACTGAAGTTGACATGATCGCTACCTTGAAATGATTTTTATCGCAAGGTTGGCATTGTATAACTTCCTCGGCAAAATACTTATAGTGTTCGCCCTATGAGAGTGACACAATAAAGAGTAGGTACTAGAAATAATCACTCTTCTCTTTAGGAAACGAATGAATATCAATCAAACAACCTCTGTTGACACTGAAAAAAATGTAGACGTTCAGACTGAAACCAAATCCCAAGTATCGGTCAAACGCAAACCGTACCGCAGTCAGTTGGTTAACCGCGGTGACGTGTCTCACGGACGCAATTCTGAAGAAGTTCGTGACATCGTCACAGATGACACGACGGAAGCGGCGGACATGCACGAAGTCGCCGCCTTGGAAACGATCCTCAAGGGCGAAGCCCCAATGGATAGGATCCGCTTGTTGCGAATTATGCTCAAGCAAGAAAAAATCAATATTGCCGAGCCCAGCGAAGAGACGGATCCCGATGATGTGCTCGTCAAAGATTGGCGAACCGGCGTTTACCCCTATCGAAATCGTTTGAGTCGAAAAGCCTACGAAAAGGAAAAATTCAAACTTCAAGTGGAGCTTTTGAAGTTGCAGTCCTGGGTCAAAGAGACCGGTCAAAAAATCATCATTATTTTTGAAGGTCGCGACGCGGCCGGCAAGGGCGGTACAATCAAGCGCTTTATGGAGCACTTGAATCCCCGTGGCGCTCGCGTGGTGGCATTGGAAAAACCAACGGAAAAAGAACTCGGTCAATGGTATTTTCAACGCTACGTGGAGCATCTCCCCACTCGTGGAGAAATGGTCCTATTTGACCGCTCATGGTACAACCGCGCCGGCGTCGAGCGCGTGATGGGCTTTTGTAACGAGAAAGAATATCAGGACTTCTTGCAAGAATGCCCTGAATTTGAACGGAATTTGGTTCGCAACGGCACCTACATTATTAAATTCTGGTTCTCTGTGAGCCGCGCCGAACAACGACGCCGTTTCAAAGAGCGCAAGATTCACCCGCTTAAGCGCTGGAAACTGTCACCGGTGGACATCGCTTCTTTGTCTAAGTGGGACGATTACACCGTCGCCAAGGAAAACATGTTCCTGAATACGGACACTGTCGAATGCCCTTGGATTGTCGTTAAAAGTGACGACAAAAAGCGGGCGCGTCTGAATGCCATGCGTTATGTTCTTCATCTTTTGCCTTACACCAACAAAAATGAGGAAGCCATCGGCCCGGTCGACCCCCTGTTGGTTGGACGAGCCAACATTGTGTTTGAACAGGGTGAGCAAGCGTTATTGCCGATAGACACGCACCGAAAAGCAACCAAACCACGAAAAAATAAGTAGGAAGCGGTTTAAACGGGACAATTGCGACAATATTGTCCCGTTTTTATCACCCGGTTGAAATAATCGTTCGAAAAATCAGTACAATACGTCGGTTAACGACATTATTTCAGAGGATTCACGAATCATGAGTACTCCGATGCTCAATATCGCACTGAAAGCGGCTCGTGCTGCTTGCACCATCATGAACCGCGCTTCGGACAATTTATCCAGTCTTGAAGTGCATAAAAAAGCTCATCATGATTATGTGAGCGAGGTGGACATGGCCTGCGAGCGCACGATTATCGACATTTTGCGCGAAGCATATCCAACGCACCAAATCTTGGCAGAAGAAACCGGTGTCACGGGTCCTGAAAAAAGTGCCTTTCAATGGATCATCGATCCTTTGGACGGCACAACCAACTTCCTTCACGGTTTTCCCCAATACGCTGTTTCAATCGCTTTAAAGCGAGAAAACGAAGTGATTGAAGCTGTTGTTGCCGATCCTGTCGCCAACGAAGTGTTCACCGCCACACGCGGGGTCGGCGCTTTTGTCAACGGAAGACGTTTACGCGTCAGCAAACGCTCTCAAATGGCTGAAGCCCTAGTAGGAACCGGATTTCCTTTCCGCCGCACAGATGACTATGACGCGTTCCTCAAGGTATTTAAAGAGGTCGCTCAGTCCACCAGCGGATTACGTCGCGCCGGGGCGGCATCGCTTGACCTCGCTTATGTTGCCGCTGGTCGCTTGGATGCTTTCTGGGAAGCTAATTTGAAGAGTTGGGATATGGCTGCAGGTTCCCTTCTCGTTTTGGAAGCCGGTGGTCTAGTAACCGATTTCAAAGGAGAGAGCGACTACCTTGAAAAAGGACAAATCATCGCCGGAACACCGAAGATTTTCGGACAACTGCTCCCCATGGTTCAAAGAAATTACGGTGACATCAAGTAACTGCGAAATATGGCAAAAACGAACGCCAAACTTGATTTGAATGACCCGTTGGCCGGCCACACGCCGGCCATTCGGCGCTTTTTAGAGATCAAAGCGGAGCACCCGGATGCGCTCGTGCTATACCGCATGGGCGACTTCTACGAAACTTTTTTTGAAGACGCCGTCCGAGCCAATCGCCTGATTGGTTTGACCTTGACATCACGCGGAACCGATGCAAAAGGCGAACCGATTCCCATGGCGGGCATTCCGGAAAAAACCTTAGACCAATACCTCGCTCGATTAGTGAAATTGGGCGTGTCGGTGGCTATTTGCGAGCAAATCGGCGATCCGAGCAAAGGTCCTCTTGAGCGGGAATTGGCCCGGATCGTCACCCCAGGCACACTGACAGAAAATGAGTTGTTGCCGCAAAAACAAAACGCGGCGCTTTTAGCCATCTCGCCCGCCTCCGGACGACATGCCTCTCGTCTCGGGTTGGCCTGGTTGGTTCTGAGCAGCGGTCAATTCAATGTGTGCCTCACAAGCAAAGAAGAACTTGTGAGCGAGATCAGCCGCATTTCACCCACTGAAATTTTGGTCCCGGAATCATTTAAACCTCAACTTGAAGATGAACATCTTCATATCACCATCACGGCATTGCCGGATTGGCACTTCAGTGCCGATCACGGCGCGGCCAAGCTAAAGCATCAATTCGAAGTGGACACGCTTGCCGGTTGGGGATTAGATGATGTGCCCGACGCAATCAGCGCGGCTGGGGCTCTGCTGGGTTACGCCGAAACCACCCAATGCGAGACCATTCCTCACCTTTTGCCTCCTGTGCTTCAGGTTCAGTCTCAATTTGTGGGAATCGATGCCGCTAGCCGCCGCAACTTGGAATTAACCGAAACGCTCCGAGGCGATGACGGTCCGACACTGTTCGGCCTCCTGGATCACTGCCGAACCGGCATGGGCTCAAGACTGTTGCGCCAGTGGCTGCACAACCCTCTTCGAAACGCGCATGAAGTTGCCTCACGACACGAAGCCATTGAAACATTTTTAGAGCAACAAAGTATTTTTGAAAAATTAAGCCAACGCTTTAAGGCGCTCCCCGATCTTGAACGGTTGGCAACGCGGATTGCGATGCGCTCCATCCGCCCGAAAGAATTAGCGGCTTTGCGCGATGCGCTGCCTCGTTTGGCGGGAATTGTTGAAGATGCGCTGCCACTAAACAATACCTATATTCAAGCTCAACTTGAAAAGCTTGTCATTGATCCGATACTTTACGAAAAGCTATCGGCTGCTCTTTTAAAAGAGCCGGCCACACTATTGCGCGACGGCGATGTCATTTCCAGTGACTATAACGATGAGCTAAAGACGCTGCGAGAACTTCGCGACAACGTCGGTGAATTTCTAAACGACTTTGAAGTTCGCGAGCGGGAAGCGACCGGAATTAACAACCTGCGTGTGCAATACAACAAAGTGCAGGGTTTTTTCATTGAAATTTCTCGCGGTCAAGTCGACCGAGTTCCGGTTCATTACCACCGAAAACAAACGCTTAAGAACACGGAACGTTATATCACCCCGGAATTGAAAGCCTACGAAGACAAGGCGCTTTCCGCGCAAGAGCGTTCCGCTCAATTGCAAAAAGAGCTCTACGCTGAATTGCTTGAATTTGCTGACCGTTTCGTGCCCACCCTGCAAAAAGCCGCCGCGGCGACAGCCACGCTAGACGTTCTGTTGGCCTTAAGCGAGCATGCCGAAAAGGCCAACTGGGTTCGACCAACGCTGGAAACTGTGCCGGGCATTGAAATTATCGGCGCGCGCCACCCGGTGGTGGAGGACGCCATTGAGCACTACACCCCCAATGACTGCGTCTTGATGCCCGGACGACGCCTTTTAGTCATCACCGGCCCCAATATGGGCGGTAAATCAACGTACATGCGTTCCGTCGCATTGATTGTCTTGCTGACCTACATCGGTAGCTTTGTTCCCGCGACATCGGCGAAAATCGGACCGGTTGATCGCATTCTGACACGCATTGGCGCAAGCGATGACTTAGCCCGAGGTCGATCGACTTTCATGGTCGAAATGACCGAAGCCGCGGCCATTTTGCACCAAGCCTCCGATCAAAGTCTCGTGTTGATGGATGAGATCGGGCGAGGAACCTCCACCTTTGACGGACTGAGTCTGGCCGGTGCGATTGCCCATGAGCTGGCCCATGTCAAAAAGAGTTTCACACTTTTCGCCACTCACTACTTTGAATTGACCAAACTGGATCAAACGGAACCTGAAGTAGCCAATGTTCACGTGGCTGCCGTGGAAAACAAATCCAAAATCGTTTTCTTACACGAGGTCAAAGAGGGTCCTGCCAATCAAAGTTATGGGATTGCTGTTGCTCAACTAGCCGGTGTTCCGGGTAGTGTCATTCGTCGAGCCCGCCACATGCTCAATGAATTGGAAAGTCGCTCTCGTGTCAATGAACAACTTGACCTATTCGCGGACAATCATATTGAGCTGCCTGACGAAGCGCCTCCTGATAGCAGCGCTTTAACAGCCTTTTGCGAGTCCGTCAGTCAAACTGACGTCGATCAGCTTTCTCCAAGACAGGCTTTGGAACTGTTGTATGAATTAAAAGAAGAAGCAAAAAAAGCGCTCGCCTCGTAAAAGCGAACGCTTGGAGCTCATTGAACAAGGGGACCGCAAAATTGTGGTCCCTCGCTTTATTTAGTCTGTGTCAAAACGATCCACTGGTTTGTCCGTCACTTGAAGAAAGCCCGGAACCACCACTTCATCGTTGCCGATGGCCGTTGACGCGTCGCCTGCGGGCTCCACAGCCACCACCTTGATTTCAAATCGCAAGCCAATGCCAGCCAATGGATGATTACCATCAAGCACGACCATGCCATCAGCAATATCTGTGACCCGATATGGGCGATCCAACGTTTCCCCACGAATTTCCGTATATTGAAGTCCTACTTCAACTCCGCCATCAAAGTCACTTTCAGGACGGATGATAATGGCGCTTTCATCATAGTCGCCAAACGCTTCCTCGGGTTCCAGTTGAACTGAAACAGTGTCACCCGGTTTCTTCCCTTCCAGCGCTTTTTCAATCACGGGGAAAATATCACCATGACCGTGTAAATAAACCAAATCGTTGGCTTGTTCGAGTAAATTTTTCTGTAAATCGTACATTTTGACGGCGATCGTCACTAAGGTATCCGAGGCTACTTGCATGATTACTGTCCTTTTAAAATACGTGCCTTGGTATTGTCATACTCTTCTCGAGTCAACAGTCCTTTTTCATAAAGCGAAGCAAGATCTTTTAATTCTTTCACTCGCATTTCCTCATTGGCGCCGGGAATATAGTAATTATTCTCGCCCAGTGGATTGACACCGAAGCGATTGGTGCCTCGATCAGAACCGATCAATCCAATAATTAATGTGAAAATCAATTCAATACCGGGCACTAAAAGCAACAACACCCACCAGCCGCTAGCCCCGAAGTCATGCAAGCGACGCACACTGGCGCTCAAAGTGCTCAGCAAAGACGCCAAGGTAAGAACCGAAAAAATCACACCGCTTTCATAAACCGCTGGCGAGACGGTCACATCATTGATATCGAGGCTTTCTGCCGGATAGGAATAATAAAGGTAAAAGCAATAAGGAATTCCGATGCGAATCAACCACCACACCAGTATCACCAACCAAAATCGGGCGCGATTGAGACGGCCGGTCCATGAGAAAAAGAGTTTCAGCATAAAGCGCTCTCCGTCTTGGAAACAAAAAGGGGCCGACATGAACCGACCCCTAACCTGACTGACGAAAAAGGTCCGTTTAAATTAACGGGTTTGTTCGCTCAACAATGTCAAAATCTTCGGAGCGACACCGGTCGTATCCGCCTTGCCGTCAGGTCCTAACACGTGAACGCGGGTTTCCGTTTCAGAAATCGGTTGCAGGTAAATCACGTATTGCGGAGCTTCAACCGGTGTGTCACGACTAAACACATTCTTCCAGAAGCCTTGTTGAGAACGTTGTTCTTCTTCGTATTGTTCATCAAGGTATCTGACCAGGAAGAAACCGCGAGAACGGTCACGATCTTCCACGGTAAAGCCCATGCGGTCAATCGCGAGCGCGACTCGACGCCAAGCCCGTTCAAAGCCTTCCTTGATGAAAATGCTCGTGGCCACGCCGTCAGCGCCTTGCTCCAATTGAGAAATGCTTTCGGTGGGTTGATACGCGGCCAATTCCTCAACTTGCTTTTGGTGTTCCTGCTTGGAAGCCGCGACAGCATGCGGATCAAACTCGGCGTTGATTCGCTGCGACAAGCGCGTAATCATTTCCGCTTCCATTTCAGGATCGGTCGGACCAGGTTGCCAAACAGTCGTGTCGTTATCGCCGGAGATATTCTTAACCACTTCGACCATAGAGCGATGGGTCACATAAACATCAGTTCCTCCGGTTTCGGAACGCTCCAAACGAGCGCGATACTGATCGCGTTCGCCCGTCGAGTAAACCATGTCAATCACCTTACCCAACGTGGCGCGAATGATGTCTTGGGGCAACTTGGCGCGATTTTCCGCCCAATTGGTTTCCATCACGCCGACACTGGCGTCTTGGCGGGCCAATGTCAAGCCCACGGTGTTCCAGAAATCCTGAACAATCGGCCAAACCTGTTCAGGCGGCAAGTTCACGTGAATCCAACGGTTGTTGCCCTCACGCATGATTTGGGCAACCTCTCCGACAGGCAAAACCTGGGAAACCGGCGCACTGTTGCCCTGCTCGGCGTTTTGCTCGGCTTGCTGCTGGCTAGCCCAAACCGTTTGCGGACGTGTCGGCACCGAGTAACGGTCCGACATCGGCACGGAATTCATATCGGGCGGGATTTCCAACGGCGCACGCGAATCGCTGGTCTCGTATTGAATGGTTTCCTGTGAAAATGTATCCGACAAAGACGAGCAAGCGGAAAGCGCGATCGGCAGTGACAGAATCAACCCAGTACGCACGAATGTGTTCATAAAACTTCCTTTTTGCGGGTCAATAATCCCAATTGACCCTTAACTCAAAAATAACTCGCTTATTTTACCAACTTCCTCTAAAGAGGGAAGGTTCCTTGTAATCGGGGCGGACAGCGCACCATAGCGCGGTTTTTCCTCCAGGTCTAAAAAAGCGCCCATGACAGGAGAACTTTGGCAGCTGTTAAAAAGGGTCTCATGAAAAACGTCATGAGCCCGGACAGCAACAGGACAACGAGCACGATCATTCCATAACGCTCGATTTCAGCGAAACGCACCGCCGCGTTATAAGGCAAAAGCATCGTCACGATGCGCCCTCCGTCCAAGGGCGGCAGCGGCAAAAGGTTAAAAGCGAGCAAGGAAAAATTCACCAAGACGCCGGCCATGGTGAGATCCAACAGCGATTGAGTCAAAAAGCCCGTGAGAATGAAGACTTTCAGTAAAACCAACCAGGCAAGCGCCTGCAGAAGGTTGCTTAGCGGACCGGCCAAAGCGACCATGAGCATCGCCTGCCGAAACGGGCGCAAGTTGCGGGTATTGATCGGAACGGGTTTTGCCCAACCCAGCAGCACGCCGCCCATTCCGGTGAAAGCCGACCCCAAAAGCAAAAGGACCGGAACGACAATCGTGCCCACCGGATCGACGTGGGGAATGGGATTTAGCGTTACCCGCCCCATCATGGAAGGGGTCATGTCCCCGTAGCGACGAGCCATCCAGCCGTGCGCGGCTTCGTGCATCGTAATGGCAAAAATCATCGGCACGGCGTAGATGATGATTTGATAAAGCGTCTGGTTCATAAATTAACCTAAAAGTTCCAACACGGTCGGCAAGTCCTCAGGCAACGCCTCCTGCATTCCCGGATCGGGCCGCCCGGGCTTGAGCCCGTGAAAATCACTGCCTGTGCTGGCGAGAAAGCCCATATTCTTCGCCACCCTCGCATAACGGGCATTTTCCGATTCACTGTGGCTTCCTGTGGTCACCTCGATGGCATTGCCCCCAAGCGCCTTAAACTCTTCAAGCAAATCAATGTTGCTTAAAGGCGGGGCAAACGTATAGCGTCCGGGATGAGCCATGACAGCGACGCCGCCGCTGTCACGGATCAACCGCATGACCTCGGGCAACGTCTGCCATGGTGTTTTCACAAACGCTGGACCATTATCTTTCAGGTACCGATCAAAAGCATCCTCTTCAGAGGCGACGCTGCCTCGAGCAACGAGCGCCATGGCGAAGTGACGCCGTGAGAGATTTTGTTTATTACCGGCTAATTCAAGAGCTTGCTCATAGGTGTTGTAGATTCCCATCGCATCAAACTTCGCCGCCATGGCTCTTGCCCTGCGCTCGCGCATTTGGCTGATGTTCTGAGCCAATTGGACATACGGTTGAGGGTCTTTAAAACCAAGGCTCACCACATGAATGGTTTTATCGCCCCAACTCACCGACATTTCAACCCCATCGATAAAGCGCATGCCCAACGCCTGAGCTTTTTTCCGAGCTTGAGCCAATCCAGCCACCGTGTCATGGTCGGTCAACGAAACAACCCGCGCTCCGTTATCAAACGCCATCTGCACAACCTGCGATGGAGAGTACACTCCATCGCTAGCGTTTGAATGCATATGTAAATCCATTCTCATATATTTCTTGATTCGCTAAAATCCATGTCGCACTGCCCTGACGCAAGACATTCCCGACACAATTCAATCATCGCAACAAATTAACACTCTAATGATAGACGAGAATTGACATGGCAATTTTTTCAATTCGTGACAAGATACCACAAATCGACCCGTCCGCTTGGATTGCTGAGTCGGCTTTTGTCGCCGGCGACGTGTTGCTAGAAAAAGATGTCAGCATCTGGCCGGGCGCTAGTCTTCGAGGGGATATTGAAAAAATTACCGTCCGATCTCAAACCAATATTCAGGACAATGCCGTCTTGCATACCGATCCCGGCGCGCCGCTGAGCATCGGCGAACGCGTGACCGTCGGTCACGGCGCCATTTTGCACGGTTGCCGCATTGGAGACGACACCTTGATCGGCATGGGAGCGACGATTTTAAATCACTCAGAAATTGGCAAACACTGCCTTGTCGGTGCCGGCACGCTGATTACGGAAAACAAATCGTTTCCTGACGGAGTGCTGATCATGGGACGACCCGGTCGCGTCGTTCGAGTGCTTTCCGAGGACGAAAAAGCGAAATTATCGGAAAATATCGCCCTATATGTGGAGCACAAAGCGCAGATGACAACCGACATGAAGCGCATTAAATAGAAGGATTTTCTTATGACTAACGACAGCATTTTGCGTTTTATTTTCAAAAACACGCCGATTCGCGGTGCCGCCGTTCACTTGGACACCGCTTGGAGCGCGATTAAGCAATTCCAACAGTGGCCTACCCCTGTCTCCCGTTTGATGGGCGAAATGACAGCAGGGGCTTTGCTTCTGGCGAGTTCCATCAAGTTTGAAGGGGCGCTCATTTTACAAATTCAGGGCGACGGACCGGTTCGCCTGGCGATCGCCGAGGTAAGAAATGGCCTGCTAGTGCGGGCGACCGCAAAACTCAACGACTCAATGACGATCACTGACGACATGGGCACAAAAGCGCTCGTCAATGCCTGCGGACGAGGACAATGCGCCGTGATGTTGGACCCCAAGGACCGTCGTGAAGGAGAACCGCTTTATCAAGGCGTTGTTTCTTTGGCCGGTGACAGTCTGGCTGAAGGTCTTATGAACTATATGCAACAATCCGAGCAGATTCATACCCGGCTTTGGTTTGCCGCGGATGAAAAAAACGCGGCCGGTCTGATGATCCAGAAGATGCCGGGAATGGGCGGTGATGACGCGCATTTAACTGATGACCCTGAAACACTTAACCGGATTGAAACCCTTGCCGAAACGATCACGGATAAGGAACTGCTGACGTTGTCGACTCAAGAGGTCGTACACCGCCTCTTTTGGGAAGAGGAGCCTCAAGTGCTGAGCGAGGCCATGCCAAAATTCGCTTGCACCTGTTCACGCGACCGAGTTCGCGCAATGATCGCTCAGCTAGGAAAAGACGAGGCTCTCGGCATCATTGCCGAAATGGGACACATTGAAGTGCGCTGTGACTTCTGCGGTCGCACTGAGCGCTTTGATCTCAATGATGTCATGGCGATCTTCGATTCCGGCGAAACGACACGTCACTAATTAAAAATCATGCAAACCGAGTTTGAATTTTCCGAAAAAAACGACATGGTGCGCTTTACATGCGGCGCCATTAAGGGCGGAATCTACATTCACACTGATCCGATTTTGATCAGCATAAATGGCCCTTACCCCCTTGAAGACGTCAGCGAAGAGACGTTGGAAAATTGCGCCCATATCGTTAGGGACGATTTCCTCACCTTCACGGGTTTCAAAAACAAAGCGTTCAATGTGATCGCCAAACGGCTGGAGAGTTCCGGCCAATGCTTTGTGTACTCTTTTCTTTTTGACCCACAAGGCGAGTGCCACCGCGATAAGCAGCCGATTAAAGCGGTCCTTGATCAAATCGCGCCAGAGCAAGTTTTAGGTGGCGAGATGTGCAAAGGATTTTTAGTCAAGTTGGACGAAAACCGCCTTTGGGCATTTGAACCCATTCATCATTTTTTTGCCTGCGCCATTGTTGACGCGCAACAGCATACCGTCAATCTTCGGGTCTTCATGGCCGAGCCGATCGTCATTGATCGGGCTGCCCAAGAACCGATCGCCAATAAGTTGCTGACGGAAGTGATCCCCGCTTTGGCAGAAAAATACCCAGTTTTAAAAATTGACCCTCTCGCAAAAAATAGCGATCCTCAAGATCTTTACCGAGAGCTTGTTGATATGATTCGCGGCGTTGAATTGAAAGAGGTGCCGCTTTCAGAACGCACCATCACGCCGACCGGCATGGAACCGATCACCATGCGTCTTGGGGTTTTGTTTGGGTTTAGAGCCATGCAGGGCGATCAAGCCGCCGAGCACATCACAGTTTTCACCGATGGAAGCGGTTTTTGGATTGAAACGCAATACCCGGTGCAAGACGCCGAGCCAATTGTCACGTTTGAACCGAAAACACGGGAAGAATTAATGGAACTTGCTCACGACTTGATTGAGCAAAGCGAGGCCAAGCAACAGGCCAGGAATCTTGCCCCTGACACAAAAAAACTCAATTGAGGTCAAAAAAGGCGCGCCAAGAAAATCTTCGAGCGCGCCATTTTTTCTTTTGCCAATTAAGCCGCCGCGCGGTTTAAAACCACTGTGAGCATTGCGGCGATGCCCGTGGCGATCGCTTTATCGTTAAAGTCAAACCCCTCGTTATGAACACCGACATTGTGAGTGTCATCTCGCATTCCCAACCGGAAAAGACAACCCGGGCGAGCGTTTAACATGAAGGAAAAATCCTCCCCGCCCGCTGTCCGCTTGAAATCACCAACATGGTCATCACCGAGGGCGAGCTTGACCAACTCCTTCGCTTGCGCGACACGATCTGGATCGTTGTACATCGCCGGATAAAGCCGCGTGAAAACCGGATGGGCTTTAATTCCATAAACCGAGGCGACGCCTTGCGCAATCTCAACGATGCGTTTTTCAATCAAGTCTCTCACATCCGGCAACCAGCAACGGGTCGTCCCACACAAATAGGCTTTTTGAGGAATAACACTGGTGCCCTGAGGACTTCCGGCTTGAGCGCAGCCGATGGACACCACACACGCTTTGTCCGGCTCCACATTGCGCGAAACAATCGTCTGCAGAGCAAGAATGGTTTCACCCATCGCAACCACCGGATCCTTCGCCATATGCGGCCTTGCCCCATGGCCACCTTGCCCTTCAAAGGTAATCTCAAAAATATCCGCGTTCGCCGTGGCAAAACCGGACACAAAACCAACGCTACCCACCGGGAAACCAATCTCCGCGTGCAAGGCATAAAACTCTTCAATGCCAAAGCGCTCAACCAAGCCATCTTCGATCATGTACCGAGCTCCGGCAAATCCTTCTTCGCCCGGTTGGAAAATCGCGACAACCGTCCCGGCGAAATCACGATGGCCCATCAGGTAGTGAACCAGCCCGAGCAAAGTCGCCACGTGGCCATCATGACCGCAGGCATGCATCCTCTTTTCGTAGCAACTGCTGTAACTCACCCCCGTGCGCTCGTTCAGGGGCAAGGCATCCATATCAGCGCGAACGCCAATTGTTCGACCCGACCGGCTACCTTTAATCACCGCAACCACGCTGGAGACTTTTTCACCTCCGACGTTCACCGTGACATCTTGGCAACCCATTTCTTTTAAGGCGTCCAGAATTCTTTTTTGGGTTTCTGGCAAATACAAACCCACTTCAGGATGCGAATGAATGTCGTGACGAATTTGAGCGGCAAGGTCCGCCGAGTCCTGAACCTCATCAGGACGGATCACAAGGGAGACTGTCATGATTGAAATCCTTTCTTAAATGTCTGTTTTTTACTTATAGCGCTCAAAAGAAAAGAATTCAGGTGGGGAAACCCTAATTTTGGGCAAAGTTCCCTAGAGAAAATTACTGAGCTTTGGGCAAATTGGATGAATTGGCCGTCCCTTTAACGTCTGCGGCCCCCTCGGGAGGCGTCACCGGGGCGGGGCGATATAACGGGTCGTTGATAATGTCAGCTGGAATTGCGCTGCCGGGAATGACTTTTTGAGGCCTTTGAATGCGAAAAAGGACCTCTCCGGGTCGAACCATGTTGAGATCATAGCGGGCGCGCTCTTCGATAGCGTCAAGCCCGCCACGCAACGAGGCCACCTCAGCGGCGATGCGCTGATTTCGGGCGTTGGCCTCTTCATTGTCGGCTTGAAGAATCTGAAGTTGCTCGGAGAGGTCCATCATCCGAAAAACCCCTCCCTGCCCGAAAAGCAAAGGCCAGAGCAAAATGGCTATCAACACCACCAACAACTTGACAACATGATCGGCTGTCAATGTCATGCTCCGGCCTTTACCATTAGAACAATCGACTAGATTGTCCAGTCTTTGATGCAATAAAAGGCATCGCGACCCGGGTAAACCGCTTGATCATCCAATTCTTCCTCAATACGAAGCAATTGGTTGTACTTCGCGATACGGTCGCTACGGCTCATGGAGCCGGTCTTGATTTGACCGGCATTGACCGCCACGGCCAAGTCCGCGATAAAGCTGTCTTCCGTTTCACCCGAGCGATGGGAAACCACAACGGAGTAACCGGCGCGCTTAGCCATTTCAATGGCGGCCAACGTCTCGGTCAAAGAACCGACTTGATTGACTTTAATCAAAATGGAGTTGGCCACGCCCTTTTGAATGCCTTCGCGCAAAATCTTCGGATTCGTCACGAAGAGATCATCGCCGACCAATTGCACGCGGCGGCCTAAACGATCCGTCAACTTCTTCCAGCCTTCCCAATCACCTTCGGCCATACCGTCTTCGATGGAGATGATCGGATAACGACCAACCCAATTTTCAAGCACATCGATCCATTCATCGGCCGTGTAGCTCTTGCCTTGTCCTTTTTGAACATAACGGCCGTCTTCGAAGAATTCACTGGAAGCGCAATCCAAGCCGATGGCGATATCCTTGCCCGGCACATAGCCGGCGGCTTGAATCGCCTCAATGATGAGCTCAATGGCTTCTTCATGGCTGTCGATGTTGGGAGCAAAGCCGCCTTCGTCGCCGACAGCCGTGCTCATGCCACGGGCATTGATAATTTTCTTGAGGGCATGGAAAGTTTCCGCACCATAACGAACGGCTTCGCTAAAACTCGGAGCCCCCACCGGAATGATCATGAATTCCTGCAAGTCAAGATTGTTGTTGGCATGAGCGCCACCATTGATCACGTTCATCATCGGCACGGGCATTTGGACGGCGCCTGCGCCACCCAAGTAGCGATAAAGCGGCTGACCGACATAATTTGCCGCGGCGCGGGCGCAAGCCATGGAAACGCCCAAAATGGCGTTGGCGCCGAATTGGCTCTTGTTTTCCGTTCCGTCAGCCTCAATCATCTGAGCGTCAATGGAGGCTTGTTGCGTCACATCGAAGCCGATCAATGCCGGTTGAATCTTCGTGTGGATATTTTCCACCGCCTTTAAAACGCCCTTGCCGTTGTAGCGAGCGTCCTTGTCGCGCAATTCCAGAGCCTCACGCACACCGGTGGATGCGCCGGAAGGAACCGCCGCGCGGCCGAAAACGCCGCTATCGAGATACACATCACATTCCACCGTGGGGTTGCCGCGGCTATCTAAAATTTCACGAGCCACAATAGCATTGATCGTAGGCATAGTCGATTTCCTAATAAAAAGATTGGCGGCTCGCGCACCCATGCGCGACCGACCGATACAAAACACATACGGGCAAGAGCCTGAACCCGCGCTTGCCCGTCATTTTAGCTAAAAATTATCCTCTAAGAAGGGACGGGCTTTTACAACCCGATCTATGTCAACCAAACTTTCCAAAAGCTCGCGCATGCGAGCCAACGGCACCGAGTTCGGCCCATCGCTTAACGCGCGCTCAGGATCCGGGTGCGTTTCCATGAAAAGCCCCGAAACGCCGACCGCGACAGCGGCTCTTGCGAGTACAGGGACAAACGAACGGTTTCCACCCGAACTGGTTCCATTGCCCCCCGGCAATTGCACCGAGTGCGTCGCATCAAACACAACCGGCACGTGACTTTCGCGCATGATGGCGAGGCTTCGCATATCGCTGACCAAATTCCCATAACCGAAACTCACACCGCGTTCACAGGCCATAAAGGCGTCCTCATTGAGCCCGGCTTCCCGAGCGGCCTCACGGGCCTTGGCAATCACGTTCACCATGTCGTGCGGGGCTAAAAACTGTCCTTTTTTGATATTGACAGGTTTGCCCGACTGCGCGCAGGCGCGGATAAAATCGGTCTGGCGGCACAAAAAAGCCGGCGTTTGAAGCACATCGACATATTTCGCCACAAGCGGGACATCTTCAGCCGTGTGCACATCAGTGACCACCGGAACGCCTACCTCCTCGCGCACGCGAGCAAGCATTTGCAAGCCCTTTTCAAGGCCAGGACCTCGGTAGCTCTTGCCAGAAGTCCGATTAGCTTTATCGTAGCTCGCCTTGAAAATGTAAGGGATGCCAAGCGATGCACAAACCGCCTTCATCTCGCTGGCAATTTCAAGAATCATTTGCTCGCTTTCAATCACACACGGACCGGCCATTAGAAAGAAAGGCTTGTCCAAGCCAACTTCAAAACCGCAGAGTCGCATTATTTTTTCCTTGCTGGTAAATGGTAAACCACGCCGATGATCTTCGGCCTCTGATGAGATAAACATAGCATATGAGGCCACGGCTTGCACAAAATAACCCTCGCGTATCACCTATCTATTTAAATCGCGCAAACCGAAATCTAATCCACCTTCCTTAGACAATCTTATCTAGTTTATTGAAAGATAATACCTTTTTACTCAATTTCACCATTAGAAAGCGAAATATAATCAACCTCTGGTTCTATGACAGGATCGGAGAAAAACAAAATGACCAAATACGTTTTTGTGACTGGCGGCGTTGTCTCGTCTTTGGGCAAAGGGGTGGCCGCAGCCTCCTTGGCCGCCATTTTGGAGTCTCGTGGCTACCGAGTGACAATGATCAAAATGGACCCGTATCTGAATGTCGACCCGGGCACTTTGAGCCCATTTCAACACGGGGAAGTATTTGTCACAGAAGACGGCGCCGAAACAGACCTCGACCTCGGTCACTATGAACGATTTATTTCTTCGAAAATGCACAAAGCGAACAACTTCACCAGCGGCCAAATCTACGAAAGCGTTTTGCGAAAAGAGCGCCGTGGCGAATACCTCGGCAAAACCGTTCAGGTGATTCCCCATGTTACCAATGAGATTCAAGCGTTTGTCAAGCGCGGCTCGACTGACGCAGACATTGCGGTTGTCGAAATTGGCGGCACCGTGGGCGATATTGAATCCTTGCCTTTCGTTGAAGCGGTTCGGCAGCTGAGCTTGAATGTGGGACGCGAAAACAGTTGTTTCGTTCATCTCACGCTTTGCCCGTGGATAGCGTCCGCGGGAGAACTCAAAACCAAGCCCACTCAGCACTCCGTGCAAAAGTTGCGCGAGGAAGGCGTCTACCCCGATGTTTTATTGTGCCGCGCCGACCGACCGATCCCAGACGAAGAACGCGCAAAGATCGCTTTGTTCGCGAATTTGCCGGTTGACCATGTCATCAGCGTCTGGGATGCCAAAACAATCTACGAAGTCCCCCTGATCTTGCACGAGCAGCACCTTGACGAAATCATCTGCCGCCGTTTGGGGCTGAACCCCTCTAAACCGGCCGAACTTCAGATCTGGGAAAAAATCTGCGACGATCTGCAAAACCCTCGCCAAGAAGTCAACGTCGCCATGGTGGGCAAATATGTTGACTACGCGGATAGCTACAAGAGCCTCAACGAAGCCCTTTTGCACGCCGGCATTCACACGCACACCCGAGTCAACCGAATTTTTGTGGACGCGGCCAAGATTGAAAAAGAAGGGACCGCCATCCTTGAGGGAATGGACGCTATTTTGGTGCCCGGAGGCTTTGGCAAACGCGGCACCGAAGGCATGATCCAAGCCATTGAGTACGCCCGCACGCACAAAATTCCGTTTCTAGGCATCTGTCTCGGGATGCAATTGGCTGTCGTGGAATTCGCTCGACATGTATGCAAACTCGACGACGCAAACTCCACTGAACTCAATCCCGAAACGCCCTACCCGGTCGTCAGCCTCATCACCGAATGGACCGATCGCCAGGGGCTCGTCCAAAAGCGTGACAAGGACAGTGATTTGGGCGGCACCATGCGACTTGGCAAACAAGAGGTTCCGGTCCGCGAGCATACGCTCGCGCACGACATTTACGGTGACATGGTCGCCGAAAGGCACCGCCACCGCTATGAAGTCAACCCGAATTACGTTGATCAGTTCGAAAAAGCCGGCATGGTGATTTCTGCGGTCACGCCAAAGGAAAAGTTGCCCGAAATGATGGAATTGGGCGACCACCCGTTTTTCTTTGCCGTCCAGTTTCATCCGGAATTCACCTCGACACCGCGTTTCGGCCACCCCCTATTTGAGGCCTACATCAACGCAGCGATCAAACACCGGCAGAAAAACGCCTAATCGCTAAGATCGGCAAACCGCTTGTTCGTCCATCAAACAAGCGGTTTTCTTATTATTTTTTTCCTCGTTTTGACAAGTAGCCTCTACCATTTCAGGAAATGGCCATTTTGCCATCGCCATTTTTTTTGTTTTGGTTATACTTCGCGACTGTTGATTTTTGACAGAAAGGGACACACAAATGAAGGTGGTTGGTTTTGACAATGACATGTATCTCAAGATGCAATCCGAGCAGATTCGTCGTCGAATCGCCCAATTCGGCGGCAAGCTCTATCTGGAGTTCGGAGGCAAACTCTTCGATGACTACCACGCTTCGCGTGTGCTTCCCGGGTTTAAGCCTGACAGCAAAATCCGCATGTTGCAGCAACTGAAAGACGATGTTGAAATCGTGATCACCATCAACGCGGCCGATATTGAATCAAACAAAGTGCGTGGCGATTTAGGCATCACTTATGATGAAGACGTTTTGCGGTTAATCGACGCTTTCCGTGAAATGGGGCTTTACGTCGGCAGCGTTGTTTTAACTCAATACACCGGTCAAAAAGCGGCACAAGCCTTTTTGCAGCGCTTGGAAACATTAGGGGTTCCTCATTACCGTCACTATCCCATCGCAGGCTACCCTTCCGACGTGGACTTTATCGTGAGCGAAGAGGGACTGGGGCAAAACGAATACATCGAGACGACGCGCTCTCTGATCGTTGTCACCGCGCCCGGCCCGGGCAGCGGCAAAATGGCCACTTGCTTAAGCCAGCTTTACCACGATCACAAGCATGGCATAACCGCCGGCTATGCCAAATTCGAGACCTTTCCGATCTGGAACTTGCCACTCAAGCACCCCGTGAATCTCGCTTACGAAGCGGCTACGGCGGATTTGAATGACGTCAATATGATTGATCCCTTCCACCTGGAAGCTTACGGGGAAACCGCCATCAACTACAACCGGGACATCGAAATTTTCCCGGTCTTGAACGCGATCTTCGAACGCATTCAAGGAACCTCCCCCTACAAGTCTCCGACAGACATGGGGGTGAACATGGCCGGCAACTGCATCATCGATGATGACGTCTGCCGCCACGCTTCCCGTATGGAAATTCTTCGCCGTTACTATGCGGCCGGTGTCAAGCACATGCGCGGAGCCAATAATGAACAGGAGATCAATCACCTGAAAATCATCATGAATCAGGCTGAAACAACGCCCGATATCTTCCCGGCTGTCTCCGTCGCCATCCAAAAAGCCGAACAAACCGGAGCGCCGGCGGCCGCGATGATGTTGCCCGACGGTCGGATTGTGACCGGCAAAACCTCAAGCACCTTGGGCTGCGCCTCGGCGATGCTTTTGAACGCGTTGAAACTTTTAGCCGGTATTGACCATGACGTTGACGTCATCTCTTCGCACGTGTTGGAACCGATTTGTCAGTTAAAGACCGACTATCTGCTGCACAAGAATCCTCGGTTGCACATCGATGAAGTGTTGCTGGCTTTGACAATTTCAGCCCTTCACAACGACGCCGCCCAAAAAGCGAAGGAGCAATTGTCCAAACTTCGCGGCTCTGAAGTGCATTTCACCGTGATTATCAGCGAAGAAGACGAACGGATGCTTCAGCGCTTAGGCATCAACGTGAGCTGCCAACCCCGGTACGAAACGACTCGGCTTTATCACAAATAAGTTCGACGGTTTCCTCTAAAACACTTGAAGTCCCTGGCCTATTGTCCGGGGACTTGCTTTTTAAGGTAAAGCGTTAAGATTGAATTTTCGCCATTGACCCAATTGATAATCTTCGATACTGTTGAGCTGACAAAGTCATTTCGGAGGAAGTCTTTATGCTGCACCACGCTTTTGGTCCTCACTTTTTCGGCCCCGGCCTTTTTCCGGGAATTCCTCATATTTTGCTGCTCGTATTCATCATCGTGGCAATTGGATATTTTCTGACTAGAAAAAAGCCGCCTCAGACTGAAAAGAAGAATTTCAATCATCAGGTCGAAAGCGATTCGGCGCTTGAAAAGAAAAACGCGGAGTTAGAGTCTGAAGTCGCACGTTTAAAAATCGAAAACGAGCTGTTGCAAAAAATGCTGGCAAAGCGCCAAGCCTAAACCGACTCCAACCGCTTGATAGCGATTCCAAGAAAAAATCCCCAACGCGGGGATTTTTCTTTAAGCTTTTGTTGATTGACCGTCTTGCGGATCAGTCGTGCAAGTGCATGAGTATGCGCCGGCGCAGCCATGCACTTTACCGGAAGCGCCACCACCTCGATTCCACTCCGGCTGCAAGGAGACATGATCAATATTGAAGTGTTCCTTCACATGCGTGCGGATCGCGTTCAAAATTCGAGGCCAATGCCGATGTGATTCAATGTAAACATGCGCCGAGATGGCGTTCTGTCCCGGACTCATGATCCAGACATGCAAATCATGCACACTGAGAACGCCCGGCGTTTTAGCGATCACCTCTCCTACTTCATCGTAGCGAATTCCCTCAGGAACGGCATCAAGCAACACCGGTGTGGTTTCTTTGAGCACGCCCCAAGCGGCATGGGCGACCAAAGCGCAAATCAAAAGCGAAAGAATCGGGTCGACGATCGTCGGACCGCCGAAATAAATCACCGCGCCGGAGACAATCGCGGCAACCGAGCCCAAAAGGTCACCCATCACATGGACCAAGGCGGCGCGCGTATTGACATTTTCCCGGTCGCGAGAAAGCGAGAGCGCCACACCAACGTTAACCACCATACCAATGGCGGCGATCAACATGACGCTCGCGCCGGAGACTTCCGTCGGATGCGCCAAACGATCAACCGCTTCATAGCAAATCCAGCCGATGACCAAAAACATCACCAAGGCATTGATAAAAGCAGCCAACACCTCAATGCGGGCATGACCGAAGGAATGGTGGCTATCAGCGCCCTCTCTAGCCAGCCAATTGGCAACCAACGCAAACAAAAGGCTTGCCGAATCGGTCGCCATGTGACCGGCATCACCGATCAAAGCGAGCGACCCGCTCATTAAGCCACCGATCAACTCAACCGCTGAAAAACCAAGGGTTAAAAGCACTGCCAATCCCAACACGCTGGACTTCACCTGACGGGCTGCGTGGTTATAGAGACTGTCTCCCTTGCCGTGGCTTGAGAGCGCGCGGTCTTTCGCAATCACTTCCGGAGAATTTTCTTCTGACATCGCTTCTCTTTCATTGTCATTTTAAGTTGAGCGAAGTCTACGCCGACTGAAAAAGAAAATGCTTACCGATAATCAGTCACAATAAGATGGGCATTGGTCATTTCCCATGGCTTTGAGAGCGACTTCCGTATAATTTCAGGCGTTAATCAATTATGGGGAAATGTCGCTTAACGCATCACGGCGACACGAATTGGGGATGAATTCTGTTTACTTTCTTGTGCCCGGACTGCGGGTTCCTAGCCACGCTTGGGATGAAGCAACGCGAGGAGCGGATTTTTCGGCTCTGGCAACCCTTTTTGAAGGAGCCGATCCTGTTTTGGAGCAAACCTTGGTTCAAACGCCGGTTTTAGCGGGCGCCACCCACCTTTTATGGCTTTGGGAGGTCCTCTCAAAAACACGAAGCATGCCGGAAACGGCCGCTTTTGAGTGGGAAGCCGACGGGGGCCCCGCCATGGGGACTGAAACCTGGCGACTTTGGAGCGCGCATCTTCAAATGACGCCAAGCGGTCTTCTCACCGAATCGCCTCGAAAGGAACTCTCGGCGGCCGAGCGCGATCAATTGCACGACGACATTTTAGCGGTGGCGAGACGCCACGGTTTTCAACTTCAACAGTGGGCGGATCGTTGGTACCTGACCCGCAAAGACGATTGGTCAATTCACGTAAGGCCGTGGTGCGCTCAAAACCACCGCGTTTACAGCGAACACTGCGTCGAAGGCGAAAATACCGAACGCTTTCATGCCTTGATTGACGATTTCCGAGCTGTCCTTGAAGCGCATCCGGTCAATAAGACCCGGCTTTCACTTGACGAAGACACCGTGGACGCCTTTTGGCCAGACGGGGGTTCCCGACGCCATCTTCTGAAAACCTCCACGTTGCGCGCTGTCATGAGCGATCACTCTTACGTTTGGGGATGGGCGCAAAACGCGGGATTATTGAATTTCAGAACAGTGGCAGTGGCAGACCATTGGCCAGAGGCGCCCGAAGGCGATTTAGTTGTGGAACTTGATGACTTGTACGAAAGCTATCGAACGAGCCAATGGGATTCGTGGCGGAAAAAACTGCCGGCATTGTTTACCCGAATGACCGCATTGGCTCACGAGGCAAAAAAACGACGTTGTTCGCGCTTGGTGTTAATTGCCACAGGAGAAATGGATTCTCATACGGTGGTTGCGCAAACAGAGACCGGTGCCAAAGGGTTTCTTTCGAAATTTAAAAAGAAAAAACCGCTGGATCTGAAACCGCTCTTGCAAGAAAACGGTGCGGGGGTCAACTCATGACCACCTTTATTGAAAGAACATTCAGCCCTGCTATCGCACGACACCTTCAAGAGGAAGGTTTTTGCCCTGCCATGGCTCGTGTTTTAGCTGCCCGAGGCATTGAAACCGTTGAAGACTTAAAGCCTGATTGGCGCGCCATGCTTGCGCCACAAAAACTTGACGGCACCACGAACGCGGCCAAGCTTTTAGCCGATGCCATCGAACAAAATAAAAAGATCATGGTCGTCGCAGACTACGACTGCGACGGCGCCACGGCCTGCGCCGTCGCCATTCGGGGATTGCGAGCCATGGGAGCCAAAGTTGACTACATCGTTCCAGATCGCTTCATTTACGGCTATGGCTTGACACCGGAAATTGTGGACCTCGCCGCGAGACATTCCCCCGAAGTCATCCTCACAGTTGATAACGGGATGGCCAGCATTGAAGGAGTTAAACGCGCCTCAGAGCTAGGTATTGACGTCATCATCACGGACCACCACCTCCCGGGGCAGACACTGCCCGCCGCGCAGTGCATTGTCAACCCCAACACACCGGGTTGCGCTTTCCCGAGTAAAAATCTCGCCGGCGTCGGCGTGATGTTTTACGTGTTGATGGCTCTTCGCGCGGAGCTTCGCACACGCGGCCGCTTTAATCAGCAGACTCAACCGAAATTAAACGCGCTCGTGGATTTAGTGGCTCTTGGAACCGTTGCCGATGTCGTCAAACTGGACCGCAATAATCGAATTTTGGTGGAGCAAGGTTTGAATTTAGTTCGCAGAGGGCTCACGCAACCCGGCTTGGCTGCGCTTTTTGAAGTCGCCGGACGTCCTTTGGCGCAAGCGAAAGCGCGCGACTTCGGATTTGTGATTGCCCCTCGCATCAATGCGGCAGGCCGACTGGATTTGATGAACGCCGGCATTGAATGCTTGATCAGCGATGATCCGGCAATCGCGAAAGACTTCGCCATCAAACTCGATGAATTTAACCGCGAGCGGCGCGAGCTGGAACTGAACATGCAGTGGGATGCCCGCATGCTTTTAAATCGGGAAAATTTCGCTGATAGACACACCATCACCCTATTCGAACCCGGTTGGCATCAAGGCATTGTGGGACTCGTTGCAAGCCGCGTCAAAGACAGTCGCCATCGGCCGACAGTGGCCTTTGCAAGCGCTGGCGAGGATGAGCTTAAGGGATCGGGCCGCTCAATCGAAGGGGTGCATCTACGCGACATGTTGGATCTTGTGACGAAAAAAGCTCCGGGAATTATCAAAAAGTTCGGCGGTCACGCGATGGCTGCCGGTCTGACGATCGAAGCCAACGCGCTTGACGCCTTCACTGAAGCGTTCGAAGAAGTCGTCACGGAAAACACCGATCCAGATACGTTCGAGCGACACGTTTTGGTCGATGGACCGTTGACCTCGGACGAAATCAATGAGTCGCTCATTGACGCCATCAACGCGCAAAGTTGGGGGCAAGGCTTTTTACCGCCTCTTTTTGCCAATGAATTCAAGGTGCTTCGTCAAACAGCTTTAAAAGGTGGTCACTTGAAACTTGTCCTAGAAATGCCCGATGGGATGCGCTTTAGCGCTATTTATTTCAGGCGGGCCGCGGAAATCCCAACACGCGCCGTTTTGGCTTACCGACCCGAAATCAATGAATGGATGGGACGACGCAACATTCAGCTTGTTGTCGAGCAATTTCAAAGCGATTAAGGACTTGTCGGGTGCTTCTACGATTCAGGCGAAGTGGAAACAAGTCTTTGAAAAAACGCTTTGTTTTTTGTCTGTAATCCGTTAAAATAATGTGCTTTATTTGTTTCGGAACTCAATATCATGGGTCGTAAGACTTTTGTTGTTGCCAATTGGAAGATGAACGGGAGCTACAAGGCCAACGCCGAGTGGCTTCAGCAGGCTCTGCCCGCTCTCAGAACGACGCGTGCGGCTTGTGACACGGCGGTTTGCGCCCCGAACGTTTATCTGCCTCAAATGATCGAAGGGTTGTCGACAAGTACCACCATGGTCGGTGCTCAAAACTGCTCAGAACATGATCAGGGAGCTTATACCGGCGAGGTGTCTGCGCAGATGCTCGCTGACATCGGTTGCGACCTGGTCATTCTTGGTCATTCGGAACGGCGCACGCTTTTCGGCGAAACCGATTCAATGGTCGCAGACAAAGTTAAACGAGCTTTTGAAAACGGCATCATGCCGATTGTCTGCGTGGGAGAAACGCTAACCGAGCGTGAAGAAGGGCGAACCATTGAAGTGGTTAGCCGTCAGTTGAAAGCTGTCTTGGACACGGCGGGCATTGCCCCGTTTATTGGTGGCGCTTTAGCCTACGAACCCGTTTGGGCGATCGGCACCGGCAAGAGCGCCAGTCCCGAAGACGCTCAGGCTGTTCATGCCGCTCTTCGCGATGTGCTCGCCCAGGTTGATGCCCAAGCGGCCGATGCCGTCCGAATTCTTTATGGCGGCAGCGTCAAGGCAAACAACGCCAAAGCGCTTTTTGCACAAAAAGACATTGACGGCGCTTTAGTTGGCGGTGCATCGCTTAAAGCGCAGGATTTTTTAGCAATCTGCGAATGCGCGGAATGCAACTAGATTAAAATTTTTAAAAATTTTCGTTAAAGGAAGACAAACATGTCGTCTCTTTTGGTCTCAATCGCCATCGTGGTTCAAATCGTCTCCGCGATCGCAGTGATCATTTTGGTTTTGTTGCAGCACGGCAAGGGTGCTGACCTGGGCGCCGCCTTCGGTAGTGGCGCGAGCGGCTCTTTGTTCGGCGCCTCCGGTTCGGCCAACTTCCTGTCTCGTTCCACGGCTGTGGCTGCTACGCTCTTTTTCTTGGCAACGATCGCCCTCACATTGGGTTCCGGCGCTTTCAAGAAGGCCCCAGTGCCCACTACCGGTGTTTTAGGTACAGTGGAACAAACGCAATCTGTTGACGCAGATCAAACAAATACGCAAAATAATACCGTTCAGGGCTCGCAATCTGGTGCCATTCCGCGCTAAAATACGTTTCCTCAGTTCGGCGGAAACTGCCTGAACAACAGAATTTCGCGGCCGTGGCGAAATTGGTAGACGCACCATCTTGAGGGGGTGGCGGAGCAATCCATATGAGTTCGACTCTCATCGGCCGCACCAAATACCAAAACTCCGATCGTTTCATAACGATTGGAGTTTTTTCTTATGCTCAAAACAGAGTGCAAAATTAGAAAGGACTTGACATGAATCAAGTCCCAATAGGTCTAGTGATCCCGAAAGTCAGGAAAAAACAACACTAGCAGACTGTTTCCACCTCTTAAGGCCTGTCAGCAACGAGAGTAACCATCTGCTGGAAATTCAGGTTTTACGATTCCATGACTTTTCGGTCGAGCAGTTCATCCATCTCCACCAGATGCAGGTAGGGGTCACGCTTAGCAAGCTCTTTGACAGAATCTTCAAACCCACTACGGGAGAATAGCCAGTAGTGGAAAACAGCATCGTCGTGCACGGGAAGATAAGCGCATTTTGCCTGAAGCGAACGCAATACTTTCAAGTTAACCTTCTCATTTCGATACTTGCATTCACCTACCAGACAGTGACGTCGCTCATGGTCAGCAGCCACAATATCAATCTCAGTATTCTTTTCCCACCAGCGCCCTAGCACAGTCGGTCGAAAAGAAAGTTGCCCGGCATATCGGAGGCGAACCAGGTATTGTCGGCAAACTTCCTCGAATGCCTCAGAAGCAAATTCAGAAAAGAAAGGCTCAACCGATGAGCGCCATTCAGACAATGCTTCGGCTCGAGTCATGATGGGCACTGGATTCTTCGCAAGAAAGCGGAACCAAAACTTCAGATAGTGGTCCGTGATACGATAAAGTCCTCTTGAGGCATTGCTCAAATCTCCAGCTCCGGCAAAAACCGAAAATTCTCTTTCGATTAAGTCCATGTCTTCGAGAACCGTGAGGTACTTAGAAAGGTTGCGAGAATCTGCCAGACTCTTTTGAGCGATTTCGTGTCGGGTCGTTGCACCAAAGGCAATAGCTTGGAGAATCGCATTGTATGTCGAAGGATCTCGGAATTCCTGTCTTAGAACGGATTGAGCCTCATCATTGAGAAAGCCACTTTCCCTTAGAAGATTGGATGCGAGGTTTTCGGTTAGGGAACGTTGAGGATTCATTCCTTGCCAAAAATACGGGATGCCGCCTAAAACAGCGTAACCGCGGAAGACATCATCGGCAGTGTAGTTGGGAACGAATTGGGCCGTAGTTTGGAAAGGGAGAGGACGTACTTTCATAGTATTGTGACAAGGAAACTTGCGATTTCAGTCGTGAGAGGAATTGTCACTCACCCATTATGGCAATTTTTTGTATAATTCAGAAACCATGTGATTATTAATATATATGATTGAAGTAGTATTTGATCGAAATTGTGTCTATCAAACCGCTTATCATGCGGTTTGGTGTCCAAACTATCGTAAGGCTATTTTGACCGGGGCGATTGCTTCAGAGATGAAATCCCTTATAGAAGCCATCTGTCTTGAACGGCAATGGCGTATTTTGGCTCTGGAAGTTCAACCGGATCACATCCACTTGTTGGTCAGTATTCCACCGGCTACTTCAGTTGCTGATGCAATCAAAATTTTAAAAGGTAGTACCGCTCGAAAGTTATTTGTAAAATTCCCTGAATTAAAAAAACAATTGTGGGGAGGCCACCTGTGGTCTCCGTCTTATTATGTGGGGACTGCCGGCAACGTCAGTTCCGAAACTATTCAGAAATACATTGAAAGAACTGAACATATCAAAGGGCGCCGGTAAGTTAAGCGCACCGTCTAAACTATCAACAACCGTTTGTATTCGGTTAAATGTGGATGCCGAGAGTGAGCAAAAATTGCATATCACTCGCGCTCGTTATCGTGACGCTTGTCATTTGTTGGTTGACTTCGTTTGCAAAGAGCCCGCTCAACGGAATTGGCAGCGTTACAATCTTCACCATGCCGCTTACCATACAGTGAGAGCGGCTATGCCGGATTTAGGCTCACAGATGGTTTGCAATGCTATCCGTTCGGTTTCTTCGGCCTACAAAGCAGAACTAAGCAAACATCCGCGAAAACACAATACGGATCCTCTCAAGCGAATTGTTTTTAAAAATCCCTCCATCCATTTGGATAAGAATACCGTTACTTATCACTCCGATTTAACGGCAGCCACCGTCTACACAGTACAGGTTGTGTCAAAGTGGATTTATGTCCGGGGGAATTTCAAAAGCGATTGCTTCAGCATGGCAAGCGTAAGGAAAGCAATTTAGTCTATCGAAAGAACAAGAAAGGAGGCTTTTGGTCCCTTCACATCACTTTGGAGTTTGAATCCACACTGGGGGCTTTGCCCAAGGAATTAAGCAAAGAGGAAGTGATTGGAGTGGATGTGGGGGAAAACAATATCGCCGCGATATCCACCGGGCAGTTGTGGAAAGCCGGTCAATTAAAGTTCAAACGGGATAAATACCTAGGGTTGCGTGCGCGTTTACAACGCAATGGCTCGCAAAGTGCCAGACAGCACTTGCGCAAGGCTTCGGGCAGGGAAAGACGGCACGTGACACACATCAATCACGTTGTGAGTAAGTCAATTGTTCAAGAGGCGGTCAAGCGAAAAGCGAAGCTGGTGGTCTTGGAAAACTTGACGCATATCAGAGAGCGAGTCAAGTGCGGCAAGCGAGTGAGAAGTCGCTTGCATCGCTGGTCTTTTCGAGAGCTTCAGCAGCAGATTGAATATAAAGCGCAAAGAAAAGACATCCACGTGATCTATGTGGATCCGCGCTATACATCACAAACGTGTTCGTCGTGTTTAACGATAGGGAAGCGAGACAAGCATCGTTTCGTTTGCCCGAACTGTGGTCTCCGAGCGCACAGCGACTTGAATGCAAGTCGGAATC
>ERZ779866.317-NODE-317-length-54164-cov-19.864902_pt1 | contig 54164 bp, 52 predicted proteins | sample MGYA00511248_ERZ779866 | MGnify/ENA primary metagenome ERZ779866 (study PRJEB29588, sample SAMEA2155758) | human gut metagenome | biome: human gut; feature: human-associated habitat; material: faeces | place: Denmark | collected 2008/2010 ... | reverse complement strand
CTCTGGCGCAGGGGATGCCCAAGATACGCATCCGGAGGCTTTTGAAAGAGCTTTACCGGACTTATTTACAGCTCTACATGGCCGGCGAGACTGCCGCCTGTGCAGAAGAAAAGAGGCGAAACGGTTTCCCATGACAAAGGACCAGTTTGAAGAGAGACGCCGCCGTGCTGTTGCCGATTATTTGGAGGCAGCGCAACGGGACCGAAGTGCGCCGGGAGCCACCAAAAGGCAGCGGGAAAACGCCGACCGGCGTATCCTGCGCTCCATCGGCCTGCTTTCCACTTGGTCGCGGGATGGTTTCTGGACGCCGGACAATATCCGGGCGTATGAGATGATCTACCAGTACTATGACGAGGGTGCGCCGGTCAGCGCCATCTGACCGATCAGCCCAAATACCAAAATCACATCTAACGGAAGGAGCATTGTCATGAATCAGAAGAAATCCACTACGCTGTACGGTTCGCTGATGTCCCCTCTGACTGTAGGCCATTGCGCCCTGATCCGCTATCAGGGTCAGCTGATGCGTACCTCGAAGGTCGTTGCCATCCACAGCAGGAGCGCCGATATGATCTGTTTTGAGACGCTGAACACCAACTATACGCTGCTGTTGGGGCCAGCCTATCAGACGGTAGCCGTCAATCCCCTGCTAACGAGCATGGCCGCCTGAGCAAGTGAGGCTGTGCACCGCAAATAAATCCGGGCGCGCCGTAGACACCATGTGTTCTGCGGCGCGCCCCTTTCTTACAATAGGAGATGACGCAATGTATTTTGATCGCATTTCAGGTCGGGGAGGGACACAGGCCTCCCAGCAGGTGGTCATTCCCGTCCGGCCCAAGGACCAGGTGGCTTTTTCCTGCCGCTTGTGCGGGGACTGCTGCCGCCGTGTAGAGAACAGCATCATGCTGGAGCCTCTTGACGCCTACAACCTGGGTCGCTATCTGCTTGAGCATGGGGGCGGGGTGGACAACATCGAGGACGTTTACGGTCAATATGCCCATCCTTCCATGCTGCACGATGCCTATCCTATCTTCCTGCTGAATACCCAGGGCGAAGACCAGTCCTGCATATTCCTGAAGGACAGCAAGTGCAGCGTTTATGAGGGTCGGCCCCGGGTCTGCAACCTATATCCCTTTACCGTGAAAGGCGGGGATTGCGGCCACGTTTTTTTGTACTATCAGTGCCTCGACAGCCACGTCTCCCATTTTAAGGGTAGCAAGGTCAAGATCGGGGATTGGATGTTCCGCAACTTTACCAAAGATGCCAAAGCCTTCATGGAAATGGAGGCGTCGATGCTCCCGGAGCTTGGAAAGCTGCTGGGGAAGCTGGGGCCCGATGGCCGCCGGCAGTTTCTCTTCCGTCTGCTCTACTACCGCTATTATAACTACGAGTTGGATCAGCCGTTCCTTCCCCAGTATCAGGAGAACCAGCGGCAGCTGATCGACGCCCTTCGCAAGGAGGTGTGACGATCATGTATGTGCTGGAACGCCGGGGACCGCGAGGGACCGGAAAAGGACGTCGGCAGAACTGGGAACAGTATGCCGTATGTGGCCGGCGCGCTCCGCTGGAGCGGGTTCATCTGGGCCTTGGCGGCACAAAGGAATGGCGCGTCCGACAAGTCACCGTTTCCGGCAGCGCGGTTCGCCGCGCTGCGTGAAGCATGGCCCGGAGCGTCTGTATCATAAGCAAGTCTCTAAAGAATTTTGAATTGGGGGTAATCAAATGCGTGAGCTGATATTTCGGGGCCAGACACGGCGGACTGGTGAAAAGATATGGTTCAATGGTGAGAAGGTCCCCGGCAACTGGGTCTACGGCGGCATATGCCATGGCCGGGGTGATTTTTCCGTTATGTATGGCTATGTGGACGGAGAACAGAGCAGCATCAACAAATTCGTCGTCTACACCGATACCGTCGGGCAGTCTACCGGATTGACAGACAGGACGCAATGGGATGAACTGACTGCGGAGGAGCAAAAGCTTTGGCTCAGAAAGCACCGTGCCGAAGAGTGGGCAGGCAAGCTAATTTTTGAAGGCGACATCGTCGAGGGCATGGCGTATTCTTCTCTCTGGCGCGGCATCATCGTCTGGATCGACGAGATCGCTGGTTTTGGTATCCGTTACCAAACGCGCAGCAATCCCACCGCATGGGAGAACGCGTCCATTCTGAAGCGTCTGCGTGTAGGCAAGGATCAGTTTGCCGCAAAGGTCATTGGGAACATCTATGATAACCCCAGCCTGCTGGACAGCTTCGACAACGCATGATCAGGAGGTAATCATGAAAATTTTGGATTTTGATTTGGAAGGCAATCACTTTATTATGGAAGCGGAGGTATCAAAGCGGCAAAAGGCAGACGATGATGTGGTCTGTCAATGGCTCAGGTATCTCTTTGAGAACACACAGGTTTATAAGGAAACGGATGGCGTTGTTTCCCCGTTCCGAATTACAGGTGTCGCATGGGCCGGTTATCAGCTGACGCCTGACCATGCGCTGCGAGATGTGATTGGAAGGATCTCCCGAAATGAAACAGGCAAGCTGACCGTGCATTATGTTTGCCCAGAACTACAGGAGTTCCTGGATATGTTCAAAAAATATCCGGCGATCCATGGTGAGCGAACGATCCCATACTTCATTTTCCACCACGGCGATATTGCAAGATTGTGCTATGCGACAAATGAGTTTCTGTACTATGTGGTCGATGACGATATGCCGCTGATGTTCCGGACAGATGACGGCACCCTGGTTTCTGATAACGAATTTGCCGAGATTGGCTTTTCCGAGTCCGAACAAAATGTAGAGGACGGAACGGAACACCTTTTACCTTTTACGGAATATGATCTCGAAAGCGCCTTTGATTCAGAGGGCGGCGAGGACCTGGAACCTTGAAAGTCCAGGCTGACACACAGTGCGATTATGAAAGGCAAGGAATCAATATCATGTTTTCCGCAAGTACAACGAAATCCAAGTAAAGGAGGCACAGACCGATGTCTAATTGTATCTGTACGGTTCGCTCGAACTATTTCCATGTGAAAGACCCCGCCTCATTCCGAGACTTCATGAGCCGGGTGTATGGCTCTGAAGATCGGATCTCCCTCTGGCAGGAACAGGATGAGGAGGGCCGACCGGTATTCGGATTTGGCTCCTACGGAGCCATCGCCGGGGTGAAAAACGCCGAGGCGGACGATGACGACCTGTTGGACGAAACCGCCTATGATGAATTTATTCGGGGCCTGCAGGAGCATGTAGCGGAAGGTGACGCTGTGATTTTAATGGAAACCGGCCATGAAAAGCTCTGCTATGTGACTGGCGCGGCGACCATACTGACCAGCGGCTGGTATGAGTATCTGAGCCTTGCCGAAATGGCCGCAAAACGGGCGGCTGAGATGCTTGGAAATCCAAGCTGGAGCACGCAGTGCGACTATTAGAGAAACGAGGGCTATCATGAAATATCCATATTATGAGGTCTGCATCGGACCTGGACCCTTTCTCCCCGGGGACGACAGCAGCTTCTGGATGTGTATTCACGGCGTCCGGCAGCCGACTCCGGCGGAGGCGGAGCAATTTCTGGCCGAGGATGTTAAAACCTACGGCGGTAAGGTGCTGGCGGTCAATCCGATCAGTGCGGAGGAAGCGAGCGCGTTTTATGATTTGAGCATGGAGGAGAAGTGGCCCGTTTTCGGAGAGGAGGTCGTATCATGATCCCCTTCCATGAAACAAGGCGCGGCCAGTGGTTCTTTGAAGCCCAGCTTCCCAAACTGATCACCGCTCTATCGGATATCGCGGACTCCTTAAAAGCGCCCCGCCCCACCTATCAGCTGAAGGCGGAAGTCCCGGAAAATTTTCTGTCCGACCTGTACCTTGGGAACTATGTCCCCTTTGACCTGCCGGCAACCGATCTGAAAAAGGAACTGACCCCAGAGATCATTGCCATTCAGGAGCAGTTGCGGAAGTCCGTGTCTGAGGATGCCTGGGCTTTGATCGAACAATACGGCGGGCTGTTAGCCATAAGTCGTACTTCAGGCCAGGAACAGGCATTTGCCGCTGGGTTCCGATCCGCCATGACGATGCTGGCCGCCGGTCTCGCGCAGCCCATGACGGCGGAAAGGAGTGACCGGCGATGATTGATCCCAGGGCAAATCAGCAGATCGACTCGATCCTCCAGCTGGACCTCGATACCATCACGTTTTCGGACATTCACTGGCGGTACGGCACTTTCTGGCCCTATTCCACCGGTTCCGGGCGGGACAAAAAGCATTTCTCCCGCTCCGGCGTCGCCACACCCATAGGTGACATCCAGGAAGATCTGTGGTATCAGGTGGCCGAGCATATCGCCAAACGGGAAGGCGAGGAATGGCTGGTGGACGCGCTGACCCAGTGGAACAAAGAACACAATTACATGAAAGAAAGTCCATCTGAACTTCGCAAAGACGCCCTGCAGTCCTATTCCCACCGCCTCTATGACAATCCACGATGGGTCGATTTCATCCCCTTCAACCGGCGATTCCGCCCGGAAGTTCTGGAGAGCGCCAGGCTTGTTACCATCGTCACCGACTGCTGCAAGATTCCGGAGCAGGTGACCCAGGAGCAGATTGACGGGGCGCGGAAGGGCGAAGTAAGCTGCCCTCACTGCGGACGATGGAGTACATTCAGCATCCTGTCGGAGGAACTGCCTCCCTGGGATGTGTTCTAAGGATCATGCCTCGAAGTATACAGCTTGGATTTCGTATGTCCCAGCTGGCTCACTGAAACAAATATTATGAAATGACTGGAGGTTTCAATTCTATGCGAAAGAAAGCGACGATTGACGCCAAAACCTTTTCCGAAGGGCTGGATCAGGTCAGCAGGGCTCTTCAAAAATCATCATACCCCGCATTGTCTGAGGTCTCTGTCCGCGTTGAGGACGGCATCTGTATCTTAACGGCCACGGATCTGGACACCTGGCTGATCAAGCGGATACCCGCCCAGGGAGACGACCTGGCATTCGTATTTTCCCGCACCAGGGAGGTTGCAAAAGCCTGCCGCCTGTTTGATGGTACGCTTGTGCTGGAACTGGAGGAAATCGGTTCTGAAAGGGACAAGCAGTGGCGCCTATTCATGCGCTGCGGCGCCCGTGAGGCACAATTTGATGCCATGGACCCGGAACTGTATCCGGTCTATCCAGCCTTTGAAATGGAGTCATCTTTCTCTGTGAATGCGGCGGCGCTCTCTGCCCGGGTCGAGCGGGTGAGCTATGCCGCTCTGGACCCGACGCCCAATACGCAGCCAACCCGTACCAGTATCCAGTTCTCAGGGCCCTATGTCTTTGCCTTGGATGGGAATCAGCTGGCTTGCGACACAGACCCAGCCTTCGTATTCCCACGCCCCTTCACGGCAAGCAAGGGAGCCATCTCCCACCTGAAGCTGTTTGGAATGCAGGATGTCCAAATTGAGTTTGGAAAGAGCCGCGTCCGGATCACGGACAGCGTGTTTACCCTGGACTTTCGCATTCCCAGCGTGGATGTCTATGCGGTGGATAAGGCTATCCCACAATCCTATGCGGAGGCCTTTACGGTTTTTCCCAAAGACTTCCTGCGGGAATTGAAATATCTCAAGGGATTCGCAGTCAAGGAGCGCCATCCTTATGTGCGTTTCCGGGCCGGTGAACTGGTCATGCCGGTCTCCTCCGGGACATACAGAGCCGCTGTACAGTGCGTTGGGGAGAACCATATCACCTTTGCCTTCGATGTGAACCGGATGATCGCCGCCCTGCGGCAGTTTAAAGACGCACCCAGCGTTCAACTCAGGGTCAACAGCCCCGTAGCGCCCTTTATTATTGAAGCGGAGGGCCGCAGCGATCTGGCCCTAGTCTGTCCCATCAGACTTTCCGAGAAGCTGATGGCGGCATGACGGTGGTGAGAAAATATACGAACCCGGATGCGGCCGGCTATCTTCTGGAGGCGGACGCCTGTAAAAAGGTCGAGGCAGAGCTACGGCGGCTCGCGGACAAATACCAGCGCAAGATTGACCGGGAGCGGGCCGCAAGGGAAACAGAATTCGAGGCAGCCATGCAGTACCGCAGCGAGAATGATCTCCTGGACGCATATGGCTGGGAGGTCATCACAGAGAAACAGTATGAGATCTATCTGGATATCTTCCGCCGTGGACGTGACGCCCTGGAAAACCATGCGCCCACAGTCAATGAGGCGGTACACCGAATCCTGCTGCGTATTCTCTCCGATATCGCCGCCGAGCAGCGGGAATGGCGCTTTTCAGCCCTTACCCCCGCCCAGCAGGCAGCTGAGATCGAGCGTGCGGAGAAAGCGAAGAAGGAGTGGCGTGAGAGGTTGCAGAAAATCAGAGAGAATCTGGACCTCGCCGCGAAACCCGAAGAGCCATGTAGAGAATGAATGGAACTGCTGCCATCTGCCAAGAACAGGTTGCAGATCACGGTGATTTCGGATAAAATAATGGTATCCGAATCAAATGCGTGACCATCATTATCTACCTCTTAACAGGGTTTGGCGCCCTGGTCGAATACCCCACACAGGACAAGGAGTACAGTTATGGCACTGGAGAATAAATTGGGGATCACTGAATCCCCAGAACTGGCCCGGATAGAGGAAAAGCTCAGTAAGCAGCGTGCGCTGGAGTTGTTTGAAACCGGTGCCCTGGACCGTCTGGAGGCCGGTACCTTTGCCGCCCTCGCCAGCATCCACCGCGCACTTTTTTCCGATATTTACGATTTCGCCGGCGAAAAACGCACCGTCAATATCGCCAAGGGCAATTTCCGTTTTGCTTCCGTCATGTACCTGGACGCTGCTTTGGAGAATATTGAGCGGATGCCACAGTCCACCTTCGACGAGATCGTGGAAAAGTATGTGGAGATGAATGTCGCCCACCCCTTTCGGGAAGGCAACGGACGCAGTATGCGGCTCTGGCTGGATGGGATGCTGAAAAAGGCTTTGGGTCAGGTGGTCGATTGGTCCCGTGTGGATAAGGAGGACTACCTGCAGGCTATGGAGCGCAGCCCGGTCAAGGATCTGGAAATCAAGGCGCTGCTAAAGGCCGCGTTGACGAACCAGGTCAATGATCGTGCCGTCTACATGAAGGGCATCGACGCCAGCTACCACTACGAGGGCTACCACACCTTCCGGACGGAGGATCTGGTGCAGTCGCCGTAATCTGCCCGTTCGGGCAACGCCAATGGAACCGCTGTGTGACGATCACACGGCAAAATATCTACCAAGGAACCGACAGACGAAACTTCACGTTTGGTCTGCCGGTTCTTTTTTGCGTATTTTGATTCTCGAATGAGATATATCATTTTATGAGGAGTGACTCTATCTATGAATAAGCGCAGCATCAAAATTCCCGAGAGATGTTCCGCACAGATCAAGGAAATGTGGGAAGACAGCGAGGGCTTCTGGGCCGCCGCGGCGCCAGGCTGGTGCTTTGATACCCTGAGTGGTTATCTGCTCTTCGCTGAAACGGAGGAGGAATTGATGGCCGAGGCCGGGAGTCGGATCCGCCCGGAGGAATACGAGGTGCAGGACTTGGATGGTCAGCGTGGCAGTGTCATTTCCTATGAGAGGGCCTGTAGTCTGCTGCCCCAGCTCCGGCTGGGCTATTCCATCATCTCCACCAGTACCGGCGAGAACTTCGAGCGCATTCAGCCCTCCGTTCACCGCAGGCATCAGGATTACCTCACTCTGGAGCAGGAGGACGGAACAACCATCTATTCTTTGCCGGATTATTCTCTGACGGTGCGGGAGAAGCTGGAAAAGGACGGCGCCATCCGTCTGACACCGTTGACGGGCGCTGTGGCATACACCAACCGAAGCTGGCAGGAATTGCCGGAGAACGGCTTGTATGCCGCCTGTCTCTCCCTGGAACAGCAGATCAACCGCGAGGCGAGGAAAGCTAAAGAGGAGCCTCAGCCGCTGCTGCGGGTCACAGGGGATCCCGGTGTCCCTCTTATGTCGGCTCTATTGGCGCTCCCGATCCCAAAGAGGGCCGGCCTGATCGAAGTTGTACCCACAGCCGGCGGTGTGCTGTCGATCCAGGCGATTCCCCAGGGCCAGCCCTCTGACCTCAAGATGATCAATCGGATCAGCCAGATGCTCCAGGATAACGGCTACGAAGAAGCCAGCAAATTCCTCGACTGCGCCTATGGACTGTGAGGTGTGGAAATGAAATACCGTAAGATCTATGAGGCGCTGGAGCGCCGGTGGCAGGTCTCGCCTGGGTTTCGATTTACCGATCTCAGCGGCTGGCGCAATCCCCACAACGGCAGAAACAAGTCGCATTACGCCCTTTGGATCGTGGCAGAGGACAAGCTAAGTGGTCAGCGTGTCTGGCTCGTCCAGATTGGCGGGCAGCTGTCCATCATGTATAAGAAGGTGGACGAAAAGGGGCTCTGTTATGGAGAAACCAGGCGCATCCTCTGCAAAGACCAGAAACACATGGCCCAGGAGATCGACGCGCTCTTTGCCAGAGCGCATAAGGCCGCATAGGAGGTGAATGAAATGAAAACAGCAGAACTGACCGACGGCCTCGGCAAACTTGCCGAGGTTATGGAAACAGCCGAATTTCGGGACTTGTCTGCCTTGTGCAGAAATGCCGCGGAAGAACTTCTGCGAAGGAAAGAGGTCGTAGCCGTCAAGCATACCAAGTTTTATTCGAGTGTAACGGACATTTCCGTCTTTTGGGATAGGGAGCTTGCAAAAAAGAGCCTCAAGGCAAGTTTGAACCGCCGCCTAGAGATGCTGCGGAGTCTGGGCTACAAGCCAAAGGTCATCGTACGGGAGGATCAATATGAGGTCAACGCCAACAACGGCAGCATTTACTATGAATGGGAGATTACATCCATTCCGATTGCTGAAGAAACGGAAGGTGAGGCCACGGAGATCACGAGCCAGTACGAGGAATATCTCCATAGGCGCGGCGGCCTGGACAGCTTTCTGATCAAGCTGCTGGTCCAGATCAGGGCCTCGGTTTCACCAGGCGCATCCGGTATTCCCGAGGAACTCCTTGGGGAGATTGACCGCTATATCAGCAGGTTTTCCACGGAAGCCCTCTGTCCCCACTGCGGCAAGCGGCTCTTCCTGAGCGATCTGCCGCAGTATGCGTATGTCTGTTACCACTGCAATGAAAACTATGTTGATGTTGAGACTGCCACAGGAGGAAACTGCCATGAATGAGACTACGCGGCCCATGAAAAACGCTGTACCGTCCCCGCAGACGGCGCGATTTTACAAAGGCAAAGAGGTGCTGACCCAGGACACCTTCAACTACTCCACCGCTCAGGTCGGCGATTATGTAGAGCAGGCCGTGGTGGATGACGCTATGGACTGCCTGCCGCCCGCCTGTATGAGCGCCGCCTGTTCCCAGATGGGCGAGCCCTATTCCCACCGCGAGGACCCTGATACGGGCAGATGGCGTGCCACTTACGCCACCTTCAAACGGTGCTTCGACGTGCCCGGCATCTGGGAATACTGCGGCCACTGTTTTCGGGGTGAGACTGTGGAGCGGGGCAAAGATCCTGTATACGGTTGACCAGCAATGGAGGGTACGTATGGCAATTTTGAAAATCGTCCCGGAAGAAGTCTATCAGGTGCTGATGGAGTATCTGAGCGATTCCGACGTAGTGCTGCTCCCGGAATCTGTTCTCGCTGAGTTTTCTCCCGAAATCCAGCGGAAGTTCCGCCGGATGGATCAGGAGGGCCAAATCGATTATGACTTTGGCGGCGACCCTGACGTCTATGTAGATGTGATCAGAAGCGACTGGTGCTATGCCTACAGGGAACTGGTCGCTACGGAGGATAATGCCGTCGAAGCTCAGACCTGATGCCTCACCGCGAAAGCGGCGGGCATACACCAAGCCCGGAGGAATGCGCCTATGGCGTGTTCCTCCGGGTTATTTCTATATTTGGAGGATCAATGCCAATGAATCTGTTAGATAAATTTGATGCGGTCACTGTAAAAGCGGACGTCCGTATTGCGCCGGAGGACAAGGCCTTCTGTGAGGCGCACCAGGCGGCCTATGACGCCGCGATACAGTCCTTCCAGGAACTGGCCTTTTTCTGGGAGGATATGGAGAATACGCAACAGGAGCTACTGGGCAGCTCGGACACCTCCTATCTCTCTTCCCGCGACGGCCCTGAGATCTCCCAACGGCAGATCAACAAGCATCTGGAACATCTGCATCAGTCGGTCATCTACAACCTCGTCCACTATTTCAATTCCACTTATCATGTAACAGTGTCCGCCGACCATGTGGCCAACAATCTGCTTCCCCAGAAGCCGGATCTCAGGATCTACGAGAATAAAGAGGCCCATGATGCGTACCACGAAAAACTGCGGGCGGCCAAAGTCCGGTATGAGGACGTGGTGGATCAGATCATCCTCCTGCTGGATGGGCGCAGCTTTGCCGAGCAGGCGTTCCACGAGCTGACGGAGAAGTGCCACAAAGCAGCATGGAATTTATATCATAACAAGATGAATTATGAGCGGAAGAAGGCCCTCATCAGTTTCAACGGCTACTTCTGCGCCATCTACCATTACAGCTGGCAGGATGAATGGACCCTGGAGGATAACGCAAAGATTATTCTGCGGGGCGTGGCCCACTATGAAACCGACTCCTTCAATCTTTATCCGCTGGGTTTTTCAGAACTGCTTGGGTACAACCGAAGCTGCAGCAATGAACATGAGTTTTCTACCTGCAAGAAGGTAAAAGGATTGAAGATGTTCAAAAACGGCCGTGTGGACATCCGGTTTACCACGGAGACCAATGCGGCGGAGTTTGCGGCCAGATACCTTGGCCTTGTTCCCTAAAAGCGTGCGCCGAAAGGGGTGAAACAACGAATGAAATATACACAACAAGAGATGGACCTGACCCGGGAGCAGCGCAAGGCCCTCAACGAGAAGGTCCTCTATCTCATTGACAGCGGCAGTGCGGAAGAGACGGGCATCACCAGCGAGGACATCTACAACGCATACACCGGAGAGGGCGGCCTGCACGGCCTGGAGCGGGCCGACTTTGACAGCTACCATGCCTACAGCGAGAAGAAAAAAGAGATCGAGAACGGCCAGTTCTTTACCCCGCCGGCCATCTGTCAGCTGGTGGCGGAGAGTCTTCGGCCGTCCATCAGCGATGTGGTGGCCGACCTTACCTGCGGGAAGGGGAATTTTTTCAATTTCATGCCCGTGGAGACCAACTGCTATGGCTGTGAGCTGGACGCCAGGGCATACAAGGTAGCTCATTTCCTCTATCCCGGCGCCAGTCTGGAGCTGGCCGACATTCGCGCCTATAAACCGGACCTGCGCTTTGACTTTGTGGTCGGCAACCCGCCTTTCAACCTCAAGTGGTACACGGAGGACGGGGAACGCCTCTCCCAGCTCTATTACTGCGTCAAAGCCGCCCAGGTACTCAAGCCTCTGGGTATCCTGGCGCTGGTCACGCCCCGCTCCTTCCTGGCGGACGATTTTTCGGACAAGGCCATGATCCATGAGATGGAGGCGCGGTTCAGTTTCCTCGGACAGGTTGCCCTGCCAGAGGACGCGTTTTCCGCCTTGGGGGTCACCAGCTATCCCACAAAACTGCAGTACTGGCAAAAGAAAAGCGACTTGAAAGACTGGACAGCCCACCGCTATACCACCGGGGTCCTTTATTCTCTTCCCACCGGGTTCGTCCCAGAAGATGAAGCAAAGCGGTTGTATGAGCGGGTGCTAATGCTCCCCAAATCTGAGCTGGAGAAAAACCGTTCCCACGTGCTGCTGGAGCTTGCCCGGATGAAACAGACCTCCGAGGGGTTCTCCTACGAGACACAAAAACTACTCTATCAGATCAAGGCTCACCCGGCGGTGCGGGACCGATACACAAAATGCTGCGAATATCTGCACCGCTTCTATACACAGCAAAAGCCGGACGACATGGACTACAAGGAGTGGGACCACAAAAAACTGACGGAGGCCAAGGTACTGACCTATTTGCGGCGAACCTTGCGCCGGCAGAACAGGAAACCTCCCCAGGATGTGGCGAAACTGGTCAAGCAAAACGATCAGTTTGTCTACAAGGCATACAGCACGAAGGCCAAGCAGCTGATCCCGCCTGGCTGGAGCAATCCGGTCCCAGTCAACGACGCTGTGCTGGACGACACGTCGGAGCGTTTTTCGGGCTTTGAGGGTCTGATCCGCCGCAAGCGCAGAGAGTATGAAAATCAGAGCCGGCCGTTTGCGGACATGGAGGAAGACCCCTTCATTGCTGAATGGTTGGAGGAATTTACCCTCTGGGATGATGAAAACGAGGAGGTCATCCAGCTCAACAGCACCCAGCGCCATGATATCAACCTGATGCTGCAGAAGCGGTACGGGCTCCTCCAGTGGGAGCAGGGCAGCGGCAAGACCCTGGCCGCCATCGCCACCGGGACTTACCGGATGGAGCAGCAGCATCTTCACTCCACCTGGGTGGTGTCCTCGGCCATTTCGATCCGCAACAACTGGGATGTGGCGCTAAAGAACTATGGCATCCCCTATGTGTTCGTGCAACGGCTGAAGGACTTTGACCGCATCCGGCCCGGAGACTTTGTGATCATGACCCTCAATAAGATGGGGGACTTCCGCAGGCAAATCAAGAAGTGGCTCAAGCTCCACAACCAGAAGATCCAGTTCGTTCTGGACGAGAGTGATGAGATCTCCAATCCGTCCTCCATTCGGGCCAAGGCGGCGCTGGACTGCTTCCGGCGCTGCCACTGTAAACTGCTGACCACAGGTACCAGCACCCGCAACAACATTTCGGAGTTCGCTCCCCAGCTGGAGCTGATGTATAACAACTCCATCAATATGCTCTGCTGGTGCGATACCACCTACAGCTATGACCGGGAGACCGGCCGCATCTTGACACACCACAACAATCCACTTTATGGGAAACCCATTCCCGCCTACAAGCGCGGCTATACCTTGTTCGCTTCCTGCTACCTGCCGGAGAAGCCCACCGTGTTTGGCATTGGGGAGCGTACCCAGGACATCTACAACGCGGAGATTTTGGAGGACATCCTCGCCAAGACGGTCATCACCCGCACCTTTGAGGAGGTCACCGGAAAGGAGATCCGCCGCATCCATCAGGTGCCCGTGTCATTTGCGGCTCCGGAGCGCGAGGTCTATAACAAGGTGATAAAGGAGTTTGGTCCCATCTGGCGCAACTATTTTAACTCCACCGGCAACCACCGCAAGGACGCCATGCTGAAGCTGATGCAGCAAATCACCCTGCTGCTCCGGGTCAGCGCGGCCCCCAACACCCTGGCGGAGTATGAGAGCGACGCTATTCCGGTCAAGATCCGAAAAGCTGTGGAGCTGGCGGCCCAGTGGGAGAATGAGATTGTCGCCGTTGGGGTTCGGCATAAGGTAGTGCTGGACGCCTACGCGGAGGCGTTCCAACAGCTCCTGCCAGACCGTCCCCTGATCCAGGTCACCGGCTCCACCACCACCTTTGCCAAGCGGCGGGCACTGCGCCGGTCACTGAAGGAGACGGGGAACGGCATCCTGCTCTGCACCCAACAGAGCCTGCCCTCCAGCGTCAATTTCGAGTACGTCAACAAGATTATCCTCCCAGAGCTGCACTACAACAATTCCGGCATGAGTCAGTTCTATATGCGCTTTATCCGGTACACCTCAACAGAGTTCAAGGACATCTACTTCCTCACTTACGCCGGAAGCCTGGAGTCCAACCTCATGCAGATGGTGGTGGCTAAAGAAAAAATCAATCTGTTCATGAAGGGCAAGGACGCGGATCTGGATGAAATCTATGACAAGTTCGGCATTGACTACAACCTCTTGGAACTGCTGATGCGCCGGGAATTGGACGAGGAAGGTCACTTCCAGATCCGTTGGGGCGAGCAGCTGATCGCCTGATGAATCGACTATGAATAGGAGAATTGCTATGAGAAAATATCGCGTGATCATTTATCCCAAATATGATTTGGAGCTGGCCTGGCTTGTGAACAAGTCGCATTTTGACATTGACCGGCCCGAACACAGGACCTGTATGCGCTGCGGCCAAAAGATGCGCTATCCCCTTGCCGAAAACGCGCTGAGCCGGGCCTTGGACGTCTATGTGTGTCCCGATTGCGGGATGGACGAAGCGTTCCGGGACGCCACAGGCGAGATACTGCCTATGAGCGAGTGGTACATCGTAAAGCACCACTATTTTGGTGAGCATGAACCGCCCAACACCTCACGGCTGCTGCGGGACTGCCGCTTTCAGAACATTTTTAGCGGTCCAAAGAAAACGCTTCCTCTGAACAATGTGTTGTTCCCCGTGTCGCTGATTGCGTATGCCCGCTCCGATTATGATGGCTGCAAATGGTGGACGACCTGGTTCCCCGGTCAGGAGGAAAAGGCGCCGCCGGAAGTGGCCTCTGAAATGGATGCGTTCATGGATGCGATTTTCGCTTTGCCGGAGTTCAAGAACCTGCGGAGCATGAGACGCGCCTGCAAGCTCTATGCGGAACCGACATCGGAACAAACAGAATACAACCTCTATTCCGAAACGGAGCACCTTTATATCTGGCTGCGGCTGATCACCCGGGAGAGAGACTATAATTTGTATGTCTATTTCTATGATAAGGATGCGGCATAAAGCAGGGTAGCGGATTTCTCGACCGAACGATACACAGAAGCGGGGTCAGGTGGAACATAATCCATGGCCCGCAGGGTCGTGCGTATCCTAGGCCCCTGCGGAAAAGAGGCGGAGCACGAAAACCCGCCTACGCAACATTGAAGCGTTGGTTGTATGTCCCCGGTATTGGGGAGTATTGCGGCCCATGTTTTCCGGGTGAGACCGTAGAGCGCGGGACGTCCCCTGTCTATGTGTAACATGCATCGACGACTAAAAAATGAGCAGCATCCGGCTGGAGAAGCGGACAAAAGCAACGAAAAAGCCGGGGAGACGCTGTATGGCGTCCCCCCGGCTCTTTTATTTGTAGACGGCCGCTATTCCGGCTCGGGCTCTTGGGAAAGACGCTGGGAGTAGCCGGCGTCAGAGCCGTATCTTTCGGATGGCGGCTGTTAGAGGCGGCGTGAGATGACGCCGAACAGCCGCGGGAGTGATCTGACTGAGTGGCCGGGTAGAGGTGTCGTGTTGATGACCTGTCTTGTCGGTTGGCAGATATGATATATCGGAGCATCCAACTCGTTTTGTCGCAAGTATAAAGAGAGTGGTCCAACTTGACGCAAGGCCGCACTACTTTTTGATTATATCATTTTGTTAATTATAAGGGGAAATCGCCTCAAAAATTTTTTGAAAAATTTTAAGATAAGTTGTCACAAAAGAGCTATTTGGGGACATATATTAAATGAGGGACTGAAAATACGCAAGATTGAAAGAAAAACGCACTTAATAAAACGTGGACAGACTTCAAAGGAATCAAAATTGGTCAAATTAACTAATTGAACGGATAGATTATTGTATAGAAATATTGACTTTTGCCGATAAATATTGTAGAATCCAGTCAAGAGAAATCGGAAGAAATATCCATAGAATTCAGATATCACTGCCTAGGGGGGAGTTTCAGAGGATATGAAACGAGTGATCCGCTTGGGAGGTATGGTAGTGGTCATGCTTTCCCTCATGCTCTGTCAGCCTGTATTTGCGGCAGAATTGCAAAAGGATTTTTCTGTTCAGAAAGCAGTTGTTTTTACTCTTGATGCCAGCAACAGCATGAATGGCAACGACCGCAACCGGCTGGCGATTGATAGTATCGCACAGCTGATTTACAGTCTTCCTTCCAACTATTCCGTCGGCCTAGTGGCCTATAACACTGATGTAGTCGCTGCAAGTGGGATGGTGGGCAGTGATGGCCGGGATAGTATCATGGAGGCGGCCAACGCCATCCGCTATACTGGATACACCAACGCAGGAGCGGGCCTGACAAGGGCTATGGAATTGCTTGACAGCATAGAGGCGTCTCAGAAAACAGTGGTCATGCTCTCGGACGGGGAGATCGTGATGCAGAACGATGCGGCCACCGCGGCATCCTCCAGCCAATTCCAAAATGCGGTCTCAGCAGCTAAGGAGTCCGGAACTGTCATCCATGTGATTGGCCTGGGGTCCGATATGGAAAACACCGCCAATACGATCTTCTCCGCCTCTGCGGAAACCGGGGGTAGTAACTACCACGCCCCCAGGGCAGGGGATATCCAGCAGGCGGTGGATGCCATCCTTCTTGATCAGTTGAACGTCAAGAAGACCACGGCTGCTGTGGTGGACGCAGACGGCGGGACGGAGGAACTGGATATTACGATCCCGAGCGCCAATGCATCCACCGTCAGGATCCTGTTCATCAGCGACAGCCCCATCCGAAACCTGGTTGCCGATTTCAACGCCGGCAGTGTGCGGCAGGTTTCCGGTACCCCCTATACCTTATTGGAATTGGCAAGTCCAACGGCCGAGAATGTCCATGTCAGGTTTCAAGGAGAGGCGGGCAGCCAGGTCAATGTAGATGTGGTTACGGAGTACAACGTGGCCATGGTTCCAAAGGTAACATATGAAGATGTGGAGCCGGAAGACGCGGAGGCCGCAAACTACGACCGTACCGCACAGATTTCCTTGGCGTTTTATGACGCGGAGAACCCAGAACGGCAGGTTTTGACAGACGCTGCGTTTGAGGGGCGGTCCATCTCCGGGACCGTCGGGGGCCAAGCTTGGACAGGAGCGCTTCTGTCCGGCAGTGTAGCCCTCCCGCCGGTGAGCGGTCTGGCCGAGGATCGGATAGAACAGATTACAGTGTCCTTTGACAATCTGGAGACGAACGTGATCACGCAGCAGCCTCTGGCCGTTTCCCTGGAGGGAGCTCCGGCGCTCCCGGAGGCTCCGGACTACCGGCCGGTTATTATAGGAGGCGCGGCAGGTGCCTTGCTGCTGATTCTTCTGGCGGTGTACCTGGCTGCGGGACAATCCAGAAAAAAGCCGAGGTCCATTCCGGACCCGCCACCTCCGGCCCCAAGCAAATACAGCTATACCGGCCGCCTTAATATCTACATCACCCGAACAAAATCGGGCCGGGATGTGCCGCCGCTGACCTATGACCTGTTCCGCATCCCTGGGGGAAAGATTCTCTCCCTCCAGGAGATCCTGGATGGGTGTAATGTGACGGAGCACATGGAGGGCGCGGACAAGATTTCCTTCAAGGCCGGCGCCAACCGCTGTCTAATTTTGTCGAATGACTCCGACTGTACGATCATGCAGAACCGGGAGATCCTGATGAAAGGCCGCAGCTATCTGATTGGCATTGACACGAAGGTGGACATTACCTTTGAGGATGAGATCAGTGAAATGGCTTTGCAATACCGGCAGGTCCGGCCCAGTGAGGCCAGAAGCTATACTCATGTTTAAGATGTTCTCGCAAATCGCCATAGAAAATACTGTTGTAAGGAGTGGTCAAGCGTGACAATTATCAACCAGACAAATCGAACCCTGCTGTTCAGCCTGTCGAGAAACCCGGCATATGCGTCAAGCATAAGCCGGGTTTCTTGTGTATAGCTGCCAAAGAAGGATAAGGGTAAATGGAGCAAGCTTCTCCTTCCACAACCAACAGGCCAGTTTTTTGAGATTCATGGCAGCAAATTTAAGCTTCACCCAGTTGGACACCTGGGCCAAGCCTCTGTACTGGGTATAACGCATGGCGTGTTTTTCCTTGGCGTCGGCAAAGACCCGTTCAATGGTTTCCTTCCGGCGCTTGTAAAGTCTCTGGTATTTTGGCGTATAGCGGACGTCGTCGGCTAAGTCCTCATAGTCTTTCCAGATATGCCGCTGTACCGTTTTGACACAGTCTTTGGAGTGGGTGCACAGGTGGCGGGTAGGACAGTTTACACAGACGCGAGGATCACTTCTGTACTCCCGGTATCCATCCCGGTTGGTGGTACGGTAGGACAACACTTGGTATTCCGGACAGAGCACACAGTTGTAGTACTCGTCATACACATACTTCCACCACTCGTGCCCACCCTTCATGGTCTGCGGACGCTTGTAGGCGGTGGAGAGCGCACGTCCATCTTCAAATACCTTTTTACAGATATGCGGGGTCTTGTAGGCGGAATCGGCAACAATCGTCTCTACTTCCGGGAAATCTGCCGTCACACGGTCATACACTTCATCAAAGGCCACGCTGTCATGTACATTTCCAGGGGTAATGACTGTCTCCAGAACAAACCCATGCTTATCACAGGCGGTGTGGGCCTCATAGGCAAACTGCCGCTTGTGCTCTCCCTTCACAAACAGGCCGCTGTCAGGGTCTGTTACGCTCTGGGACACCGTACGCTGCTTTTCCTTCTTCCGCCGGGCCAGCTTCTTCTTGGAGGTGTTGTCTCTGGGCTTCTTTGTCGGAGCCGGTGGCTCGTCATCATCGTCAAAGGGTTTCTTTCCATGGAGTTCCCGGTCTGCGTTTACCTCTTCCATCAGTTCCTTGGCATAGTGCCTGGATGCCGCCGGAATCCGCACCTTCACCTGCTTTTTGGTATTGGCATTGGCTTTGATGTGCGTGCCGTCTATAAATACCGCCTTGGGGGAAAGATAACCTGCCTCCGCTACCTCCTCCAAAATCCAACGGAATACCTGGTCTACTGTCTCCTCCGTAAAGCGGTGCCGGAAGTTATAGCTCACCGTGGAAAAGTGGGGCGTTTCCTCCTGTAAGGTATACCCCAGAAACCAGCGGTAATAAATACTGCCGCTTACCTCCTCCGCCGTCCGCCGAAGGGATGGCAATCCATATAGATGCTGGATCAGTACCATTTTGAACAGCACCACCGGGTCTACACTCGGCCTGCCGTTGTCTTCGCAGTATAACGGTTCCACCATTTCATATAAACGGTTGAAATCTACTGCCTTGTCTATTTTCCGAAGTAGATGCCCCTCTGGTACCAGGCCATCTATTTCCACCATCTCTATCACATTGCGATCCATCTTCCCGCGTTCCAGCATCTTTCTCACCACCTGCTGCTATTTTACCTCTTGCAAACGAAAAAGCCCAGCTTTCGCTGGACTTTTTCGACAGACTGTGTTGGAGGAGATCAATCCGGAAAAGATGGATCTTCTGACTCTGATCGGCGATGTGAAAGGGATCGACAGCCTCAGCGACGATAAGATCAAGGAGATCAACCAGTATCTGGAGTGCCGGAGTTATGAGGAGTTCCAGGAGAAATTCGCCCCCTGTATCTACTCCTTTTACGACGCCAACACCCAGGCGGTCCGGTACACCCTCAAAAAGCCTGAGAACATCCCGGAGAATATGCTGACGGAGATCCCGCTGAACCAGAGCAACGACTTTTTAAAGATGCTCTTTACCCTGATGGAGAGCAAAAAGTCCCAGGGCGTGCTTAATGTTGACTTCGGCTTTGAGAACCTGCTGGACATGATCTCCCCCAAGAAGGTCATGGATGACATTCGCCAGGTGCGCAAGGAGATCCGTTACAATTACTCCAAATACGCGGCCCTGGAAGATGGCGATCCCGCCAAACTGGACGTGGGCGACAAGCTCAACGAGCTCTTCGAGGAGGCCAGCAACAACTATAACAATGTCATGGCGATGCTGCCCCTGGCAATCGAGGACATCAAGACCCGGCTGCTTCTGGGCGCCGGCGGCCAGCAGAGCGGCGGCAACCAGATTGCCCTGGGTATGCTGACCATGGGCGATAAGGGCGAACTCAAGGTGCTGGAGGCTCCCAAGCAGGAGACCACTGCCCTTGCTACGGTGGATGATAACATCAACAGCGGCCTGATCGCGGCGCTGGAGGAGGACTACCAGGCCATCAACGAATCCCCCTCCGACTATGTGCAGTCTCTGGTGGTGCGCACCTTCTGCCCGCTGCCTTCCACTACCCAGACCAAGATCGACGTGCCCACCGAGGTGGCCAACTACAACTCTTATCTCCAGTTCTATAAGGACGCCAAGGATGCTTTTATCAAGGTGGTCAAGCCCCTGGTGGAGAAGCTGCTGGGCGTGAAAATGTTCTTTGATCAGTACAAGTGCAAGACCAAAGGAATGACGCCCACGTTGGTGGTGGCGAACCTCAAGCCGGACATGCTGGCTAAGAGCAGCAACCTCCCCACACTCCACGCCTATCTCAATACGGTCAACAGCAAGAACAATTTCAAAGACACCATCTGGTACGCCATCTTCCCCAACCTGTCCATCAGCCTCCAGGCGGGCGCCAAGCTGCGGCGTGAGCGGTTTGCTGGCAATGTCCACAAGGTCAACGAGGATGTGAACAGCCTGGAGACCCTGTCCACCCTGCTGGATGTGATGAAGGATTACCGGGTGGAGACATTCTTCTCCTTCGAGACCCGGGAGGAGACAACCTTCAACGCCGTAGCCGCTGAGGGCATCCAGAAGTTCATCGACCGCTGTGAGCCCCTGGTGGGAAAGGAGTACAGCGAGTTCGCCATCCCCTGCCTGCCCAACTTTACCGTGATCCCCAAAAACAAGTCCGGGGTGACGCTGGACAAGCTGATGACCATTTCGGAGGACAGCACCACCGCTCAGCTCTCCGAGGCCAAGGAGGATATCATGCGGCTGTGGATCGAGGGCGTCTATATCAACGCCTCCTACATTGCCGCCGGCTTCCGGGCCGCCTGCCAGTGCCCGGAGTACCTGAAGGATCATTACCGCCGTCTGAAGGTGGACACCGAGCTGCCTGGTGTTCGTTATGATGTGGAGGCCGGGAACCATGCCCTGTGTACCCGCACCACGATGCCCAAGGAGATCACCGGCTTCACCAATTCCATCAAGGATCAGATCAACCGCAAGAACTTTGGCTGGATCTTCGCTTCGGAGAACGCCGCGCTGGATGGTATGAACATTACTCAGATCACAGTCTACAAGGCGCGCAATCTGCTCTATGATCCGGACAAATCCACCTATGAGCCTGCCTACAAGACTCAGGTGACCACTTACATCGAACGCATCCTGCGTCACGCCACCGGCGACTTCAAGCAGGATAACATCGTCCAGTTCTTCTCCAACAACCCCAAGAGCCAGAAGAGTCTCTGGCTGGCGAAGAAGGACTGCGTCAACGCTGTGCTAGAAGAGGGCGACAACCTTGACTATACCATTGACGATACCACAGGTATCTGTGACCTCACCATCTATTTTGATGGCAACGCCCGGAACCTGGAAGTCATGATCAGCCGCGTCTCTTCTAAATAAATGTAAATGGAGGTAAACGATTATGGGATTCAGACTGGAAATCGACGGGGCGGGTCCCGTCAAACTGACCGAGCGTGCGATTACCAAAGTGGTGTTCGACAGTGAGATCCCGCAGGATTCCAATGCCCGTGCCACCGACAATGGAGCCGCCCTCAAGATTTGGGGCAAACTGCTGTTCTCTCTGGGCGGACAGGAGCAGGATTCCACTCTGAACCTGGCTCAGTGGAGCCTGGTTCCCAGCGAGTCCGCCGACAGCTACCGGACCGTCAAGGTGGATGTGATCTCTGCCTCGCAGGTTGTGCGTCAAATCACTCTGCCCAATGCGTTTGTCATGGAGTACCGCGAGGAGCTGGACGACGAGACGGGAGTGGGTTCCTTCTATCTGCATGTCAAGCAGAAGAAGGATCAGACTTCTAAGGTTGCCATCGACGGCGAATTCAGCGCTTAATGCACGGAAAGGAGTGTAGTATATGTCTCTGAGAGTAACGATTGAGGGCCAGGGCTCCTTTGAGATTGCCAAGGAGTGCGTCAAGAAGGTCATCTACAAAACCGATATTCCCCTGGACTCCAACGCCCGCACGAAGGATGTGGGCAGTACCCTGGAAATCACCGGCAAGATCCTGACCGCGGTGGACGGCGACCCGTTTGACTCCACCCGGCAGATGGGCTTGTGGTCCATGGTGCCCGCCGAGGATTCCAACTGCTACCGGAAGGTGACGGTGGAGATCATCCAGGCCGGCATTGTGGAGCGGAAGTATTACTTCCCCAACGCCTTTGTGGTGAACTACAACGAGGACTTCGGCGACAGTGACGGCGTGGGCAAATTCTCCCTGGTAATCAAGCAGAAGAAGGATAAGATCGCTGCCATTACTATTGAGGGCGGCTATCCGGCTACTGCATAATCGTCTGGACGGCGGAAAGCTACATACTGAGGCGCGGCAGTCCGCGTAAAGGGGGGCGCGTCCGACTTTGGTTGGGCGCGCCCTTCCCCTTAACAAGGTCTGCTTGCGACCTTTATAAAAGCGGCACGACAGATGAGGTTTTTATAAGGGCCGGAAGCAGTCAAGATAAGGAGGAAAATCCATTGTGAATGAGTATTATCGTAGCCTCGGCGTACAGCCCAATGCCTCGCCAGATGAATTGAAGAAGGCATATCGGAAGCTGGCTAAGCAATATCATCCGGACCTCCATCCCGGCGATCACGAAGCGGAGGCTCGCTTTAAGGAGATCAACGAGGCGTACGAGATCCTGAGCGACCCAGCGAAGCGAAAAAAATATGACGAGCAGCAGCAGGGGACAACACAGCGACGCCAGGCCCCCAACGGTGCGAAAACAGCCACGCGCACGCCCAAGGGCGGCCCGGTGGATTTTTCTCAGATGCAGGGCGGGTTCGCACAGTTTTTCGGCTTTGACCCCAAGACGGGACGGGTGGTGGACGAGGAAAAGGTCTCCGGGCAGAAGAAAAATCCATTGGATACCACTGATCTCTTTGAACGGTTCATGGGGTTTAAGTGATTTACGGGATGGAAGAGAAGATAAATGGAGCGGGGGTAGTATCTGAAAATGACAAATAAACGTGTGGTCGATCTCTTGCTTGCCCTGGCTGGCGGGGCGATTGCCCTGGTAGGGTATTTCTACATAGAGAACGAATACCGCTGGTTGGCGGTATTCGCCGGTCTTGTACTGATGGCCGTGTTCTTGGTTTTCATGGTACGGGATGGTCAGGCTGGCCCGGAGCCGCCGGTCCGGCCTGCGGATGGAGGCGGGGGGCCGCCCGCTGGGAAGGTGACGGAGATCGTGCTTCTCAATGAGGAGGACCAACCTCTGGCGTCCTGGACGCTTTATGGAAAGACCGGCATGGTGATTGGTCGGGATTCCGGAGAGAACCAGGTCAATATCAACCTCGCCAACTCGGTCTACGCCAGCACGGTGGAAGTAGAGCACGCGGTATTGAACTATGCGGCCGGCTGCTGGTATGTGGAGGATCTGAGTTCCCAAAACGGGGTGAGCGTCCAGAAAGCGGATAAACGGAAGTATAAGCTGGCCCCTGGACATCCATGCAGGCTCTCTGCGGGTGATATTCTCTATATTGGCCTCGTTCGGCTGAAGATTCGGTAATAAGAAAACTTAATGATAAAGGGAGATGGAGATACCATGTCAAATCTGATTCATTGCCAGAATGGGCACGTTTTCAGCAAGAAACGGTACGGGACGGTGTGCCCCTACTGTAATGTAGAGACGGCGACTAAAGAGAAACGGGAGACTCAGCGTTCGGACGTGGAGATCGAGGAGGAACTGTTTCGTGAGGACATCAAACCGGTCTGTGGCTGGATTGTGTGTATAGATGGTCCCCGTCAGGGCAAGGATTATCAGATCGTGCAGGGAAAGAATTTTGTAGGCCGCGCGGATGATATGGATATTCAAATCCTGGGCGACAATGAGATTTCCCGCCGCAACCACGCGGTGATCGTGTTCGACCCCAAGAAGAAAGAGACTGTGCTGCTCCCCGGTGATTCCAACGGGATCGTCTACCTCAACGGCAATGCGGTGTACGCGCCGTCAGTGTTGAACAAGTATGACGAGATTGAGCTTGGGAAATCCAAATTCCTGTTTGTCCCCTTCTGCGGTGAAAACTTCATGTGGGGCGGAAAGACAGAGTAACACTTAGAAGGGGGCGTGGCATATGGTGCCGCAAGCGCAAGCAATACTGGCCCTCCTGTGCGTCGCCGTGGTGATTCTGCTGATCGTCCGGGCAACCATGGGCGGCGGCTCCGGCCGATTCCACGGGCCGGATCTTGGCAGCTCTATGACCATTGGCGGGCGCGAGGTACAGGAGGATTATGTAGGCACGCTGGCTACACAGGCGGGCCTGATTGCTGTTCTGGCGGATGGAATGGGAAAGGCGTATGGAGCACGGATTGCCAGCCGAACGGCGGTGGAGACCTTTTTGGACCTGTTCCGGGATTACAACGCCTTTGACAATCCCCAGTATTATTTCCGAAAGTCGTTTCACACGGCCAACCGCGCCATCCTGCGGGAGCTGGGGGACGAGGGGTATGGAGCGGCCAGCGTTGGCGCCGCTATGATCCAGGACAGCTGGTTGTTCTATGCTGTAGTGGGAAACGTGAAGCTGTGCGTCTACAGAGGCGGCGATCTGGTGCCGGTGTCCGCCGGGCACACTCTGGACGTGCTGGCGGAGGAGAGCTTCCGCACAGGTAGGCTTTCCCGGGAGGACGCGCTGGTGATGCTGGAGAACCACCGGCTCTATAACTATCTGGGCCAGGACGGCTTCCAGGATGTGGAGATTTTTGACCGGCCTATCAAGCTGCAGCAGGGGGATATTATCGTCCTCATGAGCGACGGCTTGTACGAGCTGATCCCTTGGAAGGAAATCGAGGAGGTTCTTGCCAGCGGGCAGGACTGCCAGAGCATGGCCTACTCTATGATCGAAAAGGTCAATCAAAATACGGCGGAAAACAAGGATAACGCCAGCGTCATCCTGGTACGCTGGGACGGGAGCCGCAGAGCATGAGAAAACAGAATTCAAACTTCAAAACGGCATTCACATCAGAAGCCGACAAAACGCTGAAAAATACAGACTCCTTCGGTTATGTGGAGCTGGACAAATATGCCTGTTATGTAATTGCAGACGGCATTGACGATCAGGTGGATGCGACAGCCGCCAAGCTGGTGGTGGACACCATTATTTCCGCATTTACAGAGGCGCCCTCCATACGGAAGAGGGCAATCCGCCGGTATCTACGAGCTGCCAACCGGGCCTTGCTGGCAGCCGACAGCAAGATGCGCCTCAAAGCATCTGTGATCGTACTGGTGACAGACTATGTAAAGCTCCGCTATGGGCAAGCGGGCAACGCCCGCCTGAGACTGTATCGGGATGGGTTCCTGCGCTTACAGTCTCAAGACCAGTCTCTGAGCATGGATCTGGTGAAAGCAGATAAATTGGAGCCAGACAAGCTTACCAAACACCAGGAACGGCATAATCTCTATTGCTATCTGGGTCAGGAGAAGGATTTCCACCCGCATATTTCCAAAAAATATAAGATTTCGGATTCAGATGCTGTGGCCCTGCTGACCCGCGGTGTGTGGGAGCATGTGGACGACGGCATCCTGAAGGATGCTTTTGCTGACGCCTCCGACGAGCCCCAGGAGACGGTGGACGCGGTGGAGGATTTGTTGCTGTCCGCTCAACCGGAAGACCTGGGTTCCTATACTTTTGCGACGATTTTTTTCAACAAGGTCTATACCGATCCCAACCGGAAGCGTAAGATCAAGCGGGCAATTATGATCGCAATTCCCATCATCCTCATCCTTGTAATTATTACCGTTATTTTGGTCGTCTACTTCCACAACCGACAGAAAAAAATCGACTCTATGGAGCAGAGCTTCTATGACGCGATTGAGTATATCCAGGCGGATAACTATGTTCGTGCTAAGGAGGAGTGCCAAAAGGCGCTGAATCTTGCGGAGGAACTGAGTGACAAGGAAATTCAAGAGGACGCCGGAAACTATATGAAGCTCATTGAGAGCGTAATCGCCGGAGATGACGCTCTGACCGGCGGTGAGTACACCGATGCTCAGCGCCATTTTATCAACGCTAGAAACCGCACCCGGTACGCTGACAATCTGGGACTGGATTACATAGAGGACCGGTTGGCGCAGACCAGTCAGTACATGTCCGTGTATGAAATGATCTCCTTGGGGGACACCCTGGCTCAGGAGATGCAGTATGATGACGCGGCGGAACAGTACCTGGCTGCACGGGCCTTGGCCGCCCAGATCTACTTTGATACTGGCCGGGATGACGCGATGGCTGCTCTGGAACAGCTCTATGCAGACCAGGCGGAGCAGGAGGCGCAGGATGAGGAGGAGGCCCAGGAGACAGCGGCCGCCCAGGTCACGGCGGCAAGCGTGGTCGCTGAGGGCGACGCGGCCTTTGCGGAAGGCGACTATGAGCGTGCCCGTACATTCTACACCACGGCCCTCCAGCAGTACACCGAGCTGGAAGACCAGGCACAGATTGATGCGTTAACAACAAAGCTGGCCTCCATTGCGACACTGCAGGCCGATCAAGCGGCCCTTGCCGCCGAGGCACAGTCCTATATCAGCCAGGCGGAGGCTCAATATTCCGAGGGCAACTATGTACAGGCGAAAAAATATTACCTTCTGGCCCGGGATGTGTACGCACAGCTTGGCGATGACGCGAAGCTCTCCGAGGTCACACGGAGGCTGGATGTAGTTGAAATGGGTATCAGCGAACAGGAGGCCGCAGAGCGGGAAGCGGCGGAACGAGAGGCTGCGGAGCGGGAGAAGGCGGAGCAGGCAGCTGAGACCGACACGCCGGCGCCGGAGAGCACCGCCCCCACCTCAGAGGGGTCAGGGAGTCCCACGCCATCAGCAGTTGGATAAGATGAGGGATTTACGATGGTAGAAAGTATCTTTGGAGACGGATTTGACCTGCGGGACTATGTCCATAGGCGGTCTTTGGAGATCCAGGATCTGCGGGAGCGGCAGCTCTACCGACAGGTCACGGATGGAATGATGGCAGAGATGTTTCAGTACCTGACCGAACAGCAGGCGGCGCTGGAGCGGCGGGTCCTATCAGAGATCCGCGCCCCAGGGAGCGAATTTTCCATCTACGTCGGTCTTACACCGCGCGGCCGCTATGACGCCAGTGACAAATTCCTTTCTCCAATCTGTCCGGAGGATGTGGAAGATGGGCCCCCTCCCCTTTCCGACTGTCTGAACCAGGAGCAGCCGAAGCCGGTCGAGCGGGTATTTCTGCGACAGGATGCGCGGGAGGTTCTGAAATTCGAGCGGGACGGGGCCCGCTATCAGGGCACGGTGACCACCGACAAGGGCGCATTCCCCGCCGAGTTTTTCGTCAAGCGGAGTACAAAGTATCTGGAGCGGATCGAACAGCTTTATCAGATCTTTCACGCCAACCATATCCCCTGGTCTACTGTATGCGCGGCCTACCTCTATAAGATGTTCGACGTTTACCTGTCGGATGTGGACGGGCTGGACGCGGCCTGCGGGGATGAGATTCGTGCAGTATCAGTGGACTTCGGCGCTTATGATTCCTTTCTATACCGGGGGATGATCCCACTCTGGAACCTGAGCCGGGTGGAGGTAAGTACTAGTATGTACCCCTCCCCTTGTGCGGACCATGTCCACTATGAGCACCGTATCTTTGCCCACCGGCTGACGCCGGGATGTCATTATCTGGTAGCCAGCCTGGACCGCCCCCTGCGCAATGTCCGGCTGTTGGAGGGAGATATGCTCATTACCTGCCAGGAGCGGGGGCCTGTGAGCTGGGATCTGTTCCAGCTCAATCCCAGTTCTCAAAAGCTGCGGTATGAGTATGAGCCGCTGGTCAATCAGCCGGCCGACAGCTTCGCATCGGATCTGAACGCGCTCTATCAGCAAGGGGTTAAGACCCGGGGGGAGCTCCGGCGCGTTATCCTGAGCTACGGATATAATGATGTGGTCTCTTTCCAACGTGTGGAGTTGGGCGTCAAGGCCCCGCCGGAACCGGAAACCTATGATATGGATCGTTTCATCACGGATGAACTGCGGCGGAAAGAGGCGCGGGAGACGATGCTGCTCCATTTCAGCGCGGCCGACCCGGACAACTATTTAAATCTGGATTTGATGAGCTTTCTAGTGACCAAGGTCCAAAAGCTGTTCCCGGAATATGTCTGTGTTGGGATTTTGGATGCGTAAGCAAAGTGGTGTTATGGGATGAATTATATTTGGGAGATATTGTTGCGGGCCAGGGCCGGGGGAATCCCGGATCAGGAACTGTTTTTTACCCAGGCCAAAGAGTGCAGCCCGTGGTACGAGCAGTCCTTCCCCTGCCTCAATGAGGACACAGTGACGGGACCCGTGGTGGAGATCAACAGCTTATACCGATTTTCGGCGGTTTTTCAGGAGCTGCTTCACGAAATGGGGGATTCCGAGTATCTGCGGTTTCTGTTCGACGCCGCCGTCCATGTCCTGGCGGCACAGGAGACTTTGATGGGTCTGAGCAAACGGGATATCTATGTGCAAAAACTGCGGTGTGATCTATTGGATGGAGAATTTGGCGGCACAGCGGCGCGGGTAATTCAGAGCCTTTCCGATGATCGACAGCGCGTGGTGGCTTCTATGCTTCTGGCACAGTATGAGACAGGCTCATCCCTGCTCATGTACCGTAAGGCGATGACCTATTTTTATCCGGACGCCATGCTCTACCAACTCAAGGAGAATCCTGAACAGATTCTGCTCTATTTGGGACTAGTCCATGCCGACCGGCAGATCGTACAGATGCTGGAAGATCTGTTCCTCCCGTTACAGTATCAGGTACGGATATTTTGGACAAAGCACTTTGGCGTGTGGGGCGTGGATGCTACATTGGTGTTGGATGAGATTGAGATTTACTGACGAGATCAGACGAGGCGGTGTGGAAGTTGAGCAAGTATTCCTATACATATAACCGAAATGCGGGCGTGAAAGAGGAGCGGCGCTACTATACCCGGGAGGAACTGGAGTTGATGACCACCTATCAGCTCCGGGACATCTGCTACCGGGAGCGGATTATCAACGGCATTCACGCTCCGTTGGATAAGGATGTGCTGATCCGTGAAATCCTGCGCTTTCGCGGGCGAGCCGACAGGCTCTTTATCACGCAGGACTCCGAGGAGGGACTGGAACGCCTGAGTTCCCTGCTCTCCACCGCCAAACTGAACCTGGTGAGCACCGCCCTGCAGGGCTGCGCCAAGTTGATTGTGTATGGCGGGATTTCCGTCGAATACTTTGACCATTATACGATTGGCTATCACAAGGAGCTGGCAGACACCAATGCGCTGCTGGTCAGCGGAGGGGAGATCTGCGCCATCTTCAATCTCCGGACCTATGAGAGTGACCCGGAAAAGCTATTTATCACCAAGTCCGCGGAGCTGACTTGCCGTGAATCCACCATCCGGAACTATACCCTCTACTGCATGGATCGGAAGCAGTCCGACCTGCTTTACCACATCTACCAGGGGGATGCGACCATCGTGCCGGAGCACCTGACGTTCCGCACCGTCTCCGTTCTGAATTTTGAGGTACGCACCCTGCTAGAGAGCCGGATGCCTTTGGCTATTGACTTTGGCTCCTCTAACACCACCGCAGGCGTCTATCTGGACAACGCATACTTTGAGCAGCTGGCCGGTGACCCCATTACCCAAATGCTCAAGCGGGATCAGGTCAACTATGTGCCCTATCTGGATGTTGAGCACAAGGACGCAGAATCCCTGATCCTGCCCAGCGCCGTGGCGGTGGTAGGAGTCAAGGGCCAGGAGATCCAGTATCGGTTCGGCTATGAGGCCAGGCGGCTGTTCCATCTGAGCTACATCGACGAAGGTTTTTGCGTGTTCTACGACCTGAAGCGGTGGGTGGGCGATGCGGACCGGCTGGAGGAAGTGGTGGACCGGGAAGGGCACCGCAGCTTCGTTCCCCGCAAGGAGATTATCCGGGTCTATCTGGAGTATGTGATCGAATGTGCCCGCCAACGGTTCAAGTGCAATTTCAAGTCCATCCACATCTCCGCGCCGGTCAAGCAGAAGCCGCTCTTCGTCCAGTTGTTCCAGGAGCTTTTGCCCGACTACCGGCTAGAGAGCGAAAACATGCTGGACGAGGGTGTGGCTGTCCTCTACAACACGATTTCCACCCTGATCAAGGAGAAACAGTATAAAGACGGCGCCACCTACCGCGCGCTTATCATTGATTGCGGCGGCGGTACCACCGACCTGTCCTCCTGCCGCTTCCGGATCACAGACCGCCGGGTAGCCTACCAGATCGACATTGCCACCGCCTACGAAAATGGCAACACCGACTTTGGCGGCAATAACCTGACGTTCCGGGTCATGCAGCTTCTGAAGCTGTCCCTGGCCCGCCAGCTGGGCGGCGACGATCTCCCTGACACAGACGAGCTGATCCGGGCCTTTGATGTTGACGTGTTCCGCACGGTGGACCGGCAGGGAGTGGACAGCGTCTACGCGGAGTTGGACCGGGCCTACGCCCAGGCGGAGCGAGTGATCCCCACCCGGTTCCGGGACTACGAGCACAGGAGCCGGGCGGACTACTACGCGGTCAAGAACAACTTCTACTTCCTGTTCGAGACGGCGGAGCGGATCAAGACCAGCTTCTACAGCCACGCCAACATACTGCGTATGGCCGTGTCCAGCATCCCGGTCCAGGAGACCGCGACGGAGTGTATGCTGGTGGACCGATGGAAGCTGTCCGCGTTCCAAGGCAAGAGCGGCACCCTGGAGGTGCTCAAGGACATCCCCACGGCCTACATCAACATCTATGCCCTCAACCTCCTGCTGCGGGCGGACATTTACGGCATCGTCCGACAGTTTATGGAGGGGCCCTATAAGGAGGGGGAGCTTCCGGAGTACAGCATCCTGCGCCTCACCGGCCAGTCCTGCAAGATCGACATCTTCCGGGACGCGCTGAAGGAGTTTATCCCCGGAAAGGTCATCAAGTCCTCCCGGAGCGACCAGGGCCAGCAGGACTATGAGCTGAAGCTCATCTGTCTGAACGGGGCCATTGAGTATCTGAAGGACAAAATGTTTGGATATGCCGACGTGAGGATCACCCATGAGCAGGCGGCGTTCCCCTATATGGTCACCGCCTTTACCCACACCAACCAGGAGGTCACCCTCATCCACAGCCTGGATCGTGAGAACACCAGCGGCTTCATCTCCCGCAACATGGCCGACCTGACGCTGAAGCTCTACCTGAAAGACTTGGAGGGGCGGCAGAGGTATATTTACAACTGTTCCTGCGACCCTGACAAGTTCAGCAACCAGAAGGCGGAGGAGATCGTGTCCCGGTACAGCGGCCAGATCCGGCAGGATGACCTGGATGATATTGTGGACCGGGAGCTGAAATTCTTCATCCTGGCGGACGAAGACCGCTGGGGCTTTACGGTGGTGCCGGTGCTGCGCCGGGAGGGGCAGCTCCAGCTTGGACCGGACCAGTTCTTCCGCTTTGAGACGGAGGGTTGGGTTACCAACTTCTTTGACGGGACAAGATAAGGAGTTTTGTTATGTGGGTACAAAAGATTCCAGAATTTCATAGCGGGCACATTCTGAAGCGGGAGATGATGGCGGAACTATCTGCCTACCTCTATTGTCTCGGCCCGCTCCTATACCAGAACTGTGCGGACGGCATCGTGAGCGGGTGTATGCTGACTACCACGGAGGACAGTATTGTGGTAAACCCCGGTATCATTCGTTATGAGGGAGACTTTTACCTGATCCGCGAGCCGCAGTTTGCCCTCTACACACCCACCAATACCACACGGGTGCTCAATCTGGTATTCCATGACCAGGTACAGACGGATTCTTTTGTGACCCGTGAGATCGAGCTGGCCTTTACCGAGGGGGCGTCCTCTGAGAAGCGGTATCTGGAGCTGTGCCGGTTCAAGCTCCAGCCCGGAGCCCGGCTCCGATACACCTACACCAGCTTTGCAGACCGGGAGACGGAGTACGACACGCTGAACATCATCCATGCGCCGTTTTGTGGAATGGGGCGGCATACCCTATCCCCTGAGATCACAGCACACTTTGCCCGGGAAGCGTTGGATGCAGGCGCAGATGGGACAGACGCAATGTTTTGCATGATGCTGCTGGCCTCCAGGGAGCCTGTCCAGGCCGAGGCGCTGGAGGCGTATATCCACTCCAAGCTGGGGAAGGACTACGCCTGCCATTCCAACCTCGGGATGTACCAGGGGCTAATCTCTTGTCTGAAACAGTTTAAGGGCGGTCAGGATGCGGCGGCGCCCAAGCGAAAAGCCTGGAGCATCATGGTGGACTGATTGGAGGTGGCGGCATGTCATATCGGGATGAAGAACTGCTGCGGCTGCGTCAGAAGGCGGAAGCGTTCCGAAAGGAGCAGACCGCGGAGGAAACGATTGAAAAGGAATGCGAGCAATCCATTTATGATCCTGTTGTCTATATCATGAAAATCCCTGTAGAGTTTCGGGAGCGAAATCTTTTGGAGGATCAGCTTACTATGCGGATTCCCGTGGATTTTGAACTGCTGCCCCCAGAAGTTATACAGAAGCTCTTCCTGATGGACAACAAGCCTCAGTATGTATATGAAAATCCATATCTTCCACTGGGACTCGCGTTTAATTTAACACAGGTAACGCTCAGCGGAAATAAATTGGACGTGCTTTACCCGTACATGATCAGTGCCTTGAAAAAAATTGGTCCTGGCGTACACATTATTTCAGAGGATAAGAGGATCATCTCGGACATGGAGGTGCGGATGATAGAATACACCGCCAGGACACTGCGGGATACAACATACAATACACAGTTCCTTCTCAATCTGAATGGTCGTTTGCTGATTGCAAACTTAAATTGCCCCTCTGTCTATATGAAGCGGTATAAACCGATTATGCAGGAAATGGTGCAAAGCATTCAAATTCTAAAACCGAATGCAGGAGGTGAGCACAATGACGGATAACAATATGGAAGTCATTTCTCACTTAAATATCAGTGTCGGCTTGTTCCCATTTTCCAAGATCCTCAATGTGTCGATCTCCCATCATCCCAATTCATTTGGCCGGTGTGAAATTGTAGGAGAAATGGACCCTACGGTGGCGGAGGAAGTCTCAAACCGGATTGACGAAACCAGCCAGACCGAGGTGGTAACCTCCGCGAAGGGGCAGCCGGAACGCCTGTTCTGCGGAATTGTAGGAGAATTTTTGGTCTCATACCAAAATGAATATGCCTCGGTCCGGGTCGTTTTGTTGGATACCTGCGCATGCCTGGATCGAGTTACCCACCAGAGATCCTACCAAAATACCAGTCTCACTTATGGGGATTTAATCAAAAAGTGTATGGAGGGCGAGGGGACAGCGGCAATTTCAGTGACAGATAAAAAAACCGGGACACTGGTTGTCCAATACGATGAAACAAATTGGCAGTTCAGCGTTCGCATGGCGTCGCAGCTTGGCGCTCCGGTCATCACTGATATTTCCGCGGAAAAGCCAAACCTCTATGTAGGATTGCCGCCCTCGGATCAAACAAAGGATCTTACGACTTCTACATATCAGATCGGCAAGGCAACCCAGCTGGTTTCCTCTGCTGGGGCAAATTCGCAAAGCATGGTTAGCGAATATGGCTCCAGCGGCGGGGTCACGTCCTATCAATACTTGTTCATCGGTAATTATGTCAAGCTGGGCGATAAGTTCTACGCTGTGAAAAGCGTTGACTCCAGCATGGTTGACGGCATCCTGGAGATGAACTATGGCCTGCTTCCAATCGGGAATGAAGTGCCGGCGGATGGTGATGTTCCGGCACTGGGAAGCATAGCCCAGGCGCCTATCAGCAATGGGAACTGCTGTGGAAAAATGTTAAGCGGAACCGTACAGAATGTGGCCGGAAACAAGGTGCAGGTTCAGTTTTCGTTTGATTCGGAATTTAGCGGAGACCACTGGTTTGAATACTCGACGGCGTACTCATCTTCTGATCAGAACGGATGGTACTGTATGCCGGAAAAAGGCGATGTTGTTCGCGTGTTTTTCCCTTCCGGAAGCGAAGGGGAGGCTTTTGCCGCCAGTTCAGCGTCAAAATTTGCCTCTGAAGATCCCAAAGACAAATGCTGGATCGCGCACGGAAAGCAGATCGTACTCACAGAGAAGGGCATCCATATTTCTTGTGAGAATAATTCCATCATGATCGATCTATCCGTTGACGATGGGATCGTGATTGAAAGCGAAAAGAGCATCAGTATCAATGCGGTGGAGGAATTAACCGTTCATGCCAATTCTGTGCATATTTCAGCGGACAATCAGATTTCCCTGGGAACAGACCGCGCCTTTATTGACATCAGCGAAGGGAAAATAACCTTGCTCGGCAATGAGGTTGCGATTGAGTAAAGAGAGACATCATGCTATGGATAACATAAAGAACATTCCTTTCTCAACCGAAGAACTCAGTGGGGTCATGGCAAATGTCTGGCCAAAGCTGTTAGATCTGTTTCAAGAGACGCAGGGCACCTTGTTTGTGCGGCCATTATCAGGCTATTTTGAGCACTTGCTGTCACGGCAAAAGAACGAGAAGCTGGAACCGATATATTGCGTGTCCATCTCATTCCTTGATACCGCGCTGATGATGGGACGGCCAATGTGCCGGATTGACGCCTACGGCGAGGAATGGATGCTATATCTATCTCCGCTTGATACACAGTGCGTGGACTGGGCGCCCTTTACATTGATATGGAACGATTTGTTGGAGTCGTTTCAGAGAATTTTGGATCAGAGAGAGCTTCAGAAGTATTGCAGCCCATTACAGGCAGAACAGGCCGCATGGTATTGCATTGGCCCCATATTAAGCATGATCGGGTCCATGCAAAAGTACCGGATGGATTGGTTGAGAGAAATCCCCGCCTACCAGCAGTTGATCAAGGGAGACGGATTCCGAGTTGAGTTTGGAGAATTTTGGGATTGGAAAATCATATTGGCCTGTGAAAAAAGTGAGGTAGACCTATTCAACTCCCAAAGTAAAAACCAGACCTATCACAGGTTTCAAAACAAAGTATTTGATGGGAAGAAATTCAGTAAGTTTGATCTGTCTGGCTGTGTGTTTGAAAATTGTGATTTCCGTGGTTGTGCTTTTCTCAAGACGGAGTTGAATGATTGCCGCTTTGTAAATTGTATATTTCATGATGTTGAGGTTCGAGATTGCCAGATGGCGGGAAGCAGTATTGTTGGCAGCACATTATCAAATATGGTGTTCGTAAATGTGGCAGCTTCATACAAGGGAATAAACCGCGCCAAGAGCTGGTTCCGTCCTATGGAAATGGTACAAACCTCATTGGACCATGTATCCTTTGAATCCTGCTTTTTGGAAGACTGCGTTTTGGACTGCTGCACGACCACTTTTGTTACAGTGTCCGACTGCAGCACGGACTCGTCGGATTTTTCTATTCTGCCCAAGCAAGTGTAGGAGCAATCATCATGTATGAACAATATTTTCGACTTCGTGTTAGCCCACGGCTCATGCGGCCGTTAAAGATCATTGGCCTTCCTCCTTCCTATCAGCGGGTCAAGACCAGAGAGGCTTTTGACGCCTTGCCTTCGGATATTGTCGCATACTTCATGGAAAGTGCGGTCCCCGAAGTCAGCGGCGTCATTGAAGATCCATCTTTTTTGGTATGCGATCCATTAAAAAACCTGATGCAGGCATATATTCCAGAACTGCAGGCAAAAACCGTTCAATTATTTGCCGGAGAGCCGGAATCAAAAACCAGCTATCGCTATTGGCTGCCTTATATTGAATTGGTAAACTGCTTGTCGCCACAGGTGGAACGGTATCCTGACGGGCAGCCTAAGAAGCTGATTTTGGATGCAGATGCGGTTTCAGACCGGTACTGTTTTCGAGTAGGGGGCATCTTGGAGCAGAGGATCATTGTAGCGCTCCCGGTCGCGGAGAGTATTCTTCGCCGATGCCTATATGGTGTTGATTTAGAGCCAGTGGAGGTGATCTAAGTGTCTACAGAAATGCCGCCTGATAGTCTTAACATCCCACCAGAAAGTATTTTTGCGTTCCGTCTCATGTATGCGGAGTGCAGTTATGGATCTATGCAGCACCCATTGAATGTTGCGGAAGAGGGCGGCGGGCACGGTGTTTTATATGGGCCAGAAGAACAGCCGCTGTTAAATGCCAACGATTGGGTTCCTAATGTAAATGTAATTCATTTTGGGGACTGCTCCCCCAAAAAGCTAGATGAGAATGGCGATGCCATCGAAGAAAAAGTATCGACTGCGGTAGGCCAATTTATAAAGGATTTGATTTCTTTTATCAACACTGGGAAATGTTCTCCCATCATTGATAAGGTTTGGTATGAGACGAAAAAGAATTATAAGATAGATGGTGCGCCCGTCTTGCAGGTGTGCAGCCGTCTCTATTGTAAGCGCGGTGGCGTAATCAAAATTATCCTGCAGCCTGCGGATAGTGCTGATGCTGAATCAGCAGAAGATCAGGAAGAACAGGCGGACGCGGACGAGGTAATGGCCGCGACCATTGCCGCTGTTGATCAGGCATTGGCGGAGGGGAAAATCAGTGAGGAAACGGCTGAGTACCTGAAAGCCGGGTATGAAGCGGCCTTGAATTTTGCGGACGGCGATGTATCGGAAGCAAATAAACTGTTCAACGATCTGGTCCGTTATGGCAATCATCCGGCATTTGGAGCCGATCCCAGCACTGATTATGAAAACGCGGGCCCCATCAACGAAAAATTTATTCTATACCTAAAGCATATCCAGTCCCCGCTGTTGAGCGATTGCACAAGCCCGATCAATATGACAAATGTATCTACCGGCCAAGAGGTCGATCTGAGAGATGCCGCCTTATCTATTGCCTCTAACAACCAAAGGATTGCTGATACGCTAGGGGCTGATGGGGAATCCGTCAATCCGACCATAAGCGAATATTTGGGACAGCTCCGCGCAGATGAGGAAGCAAAATTTACTTATGTAGATGATTTTGGGCAAACCAGGCCGCTGCCTATGCCGGAGCGGCTGACTGCTGCCCCAGATCCAAACAATCCCTTTTCGTTCTTAGGTGAGCAAGAGGTCCCGCGATGGTACACGGACAACAATTTTTCTCAGACGTCGATCCAGATCGTAGACGAAGCCGCCGGAAACCCTGAGCAGTCTGTTGTTGTGTCTATCCTCAACGGACTTTCGTAGAAGGTGATGATATGCAGAAAGACTTTGCTACATTGGGCGATTTAACAGTTGCTTTTGGAATCCCCTGCATTAAGATCCTGTCCATTGATGTGGCGGAAGAGGCCAATCAGCACGGCGTTATGACTTTAGAAGCGGTTATCCCGGAAAGCGTTACCCAGGATGACGTGCTCTGCTGTGAGGACAGCGTGATCGCTGTTATGGGGTCCGAGGGCAAGCCCATATTTTCCGGATATGTATCAGAGATCTACCTGTCTCATACCGCGCAGTATCAGGAGATGTTTGTTACCGCCTACAGCAGTTCCATACAAGCAGACCGGAACCGGGAGAGCGAGACATTTCAGAGCGAAGGAAAAACCCTCGCTCAGGTGGCCTGTGTCGTCATGGAACCGCTGGGCATACAGCTGTCTATACCCCAGGATATCGCGCTGCCACAGATGCTTTCAAGGGAAAACGAGACAGCGTGGGAGTTTGTGCGCCGTATTGCCAATGAGCAAGGCCTATATCTTTATGTGGACAGCAAGAGCATGACGCCGCATATCAGCATTGGGCTAACGCCCTTTTCTGTGTTTCCATACGACTGTTTTCAATTCAGAGCTGAGCGAAAGAGTATTTCTGACTATCTGGCGATACAGGCCAGCACTGGGAAACGGATATCTGCGTTTCAAACAGCGGAACAGCGTGGAGTTACGCGGGAACTTCAGATCGGAGTAGGTTATGAACTCGCGGGAGAGACAAGGGAGTATGCCGTTGTCCGGAGCCGGATACAAAATGACGGAGATTTGCTGGTCAATGAGCTCACGCTTACAGATCCCATTGGCGCGGCACCGAAGGATGGAAAAAGCACCCTGCTGCAAAGCACAGTGCTGACGGGGGCGGTGCTTGCCGTGCAAAGGGTGGAAGTGCTGGTCAAGTTTGACAAAGACGGTCCAGCCGCCGGCACCCGCTGGATTCCCTATGAAAATACGATCAACAATTACTTCTACTGTATGCCAAGCGAGGGCGACAAAGTATTCGCATACTACCAAAATGATGGTACGATCATCTGCTTAGGAAGCAAGTGGGGACAGGACCTCCCGGACTTTGCCGATCACAAAGATCATATGCTGGTGAATCAGAGGCATATGATAAAGGCTGGTACAAAGCGGCTGGATTTTGTCTTGGGTCGGGACTATCTGAAGCCGGAGCACTATCAAAAAACGCACATTTCTTTTGTCCAAGATAAAGGGATCGAAATTGCCAGTACAGGCAGCATTGAAATCGAAGCGACGGAAGAAATCTGTATTTCGAGTCGGCCGGTGGATTGGCAGGACAGCGGAGAATTGGATCAGATGATCCAAAGCAAAAATAACGCATTTACTTCCGGCGAAAAAAACTATCAAAGTCATGGCGGAGATGGTCCCCAAACGCTCCCTACGGAAGCTGAGAAATCTGCAGCGGCGCATCTGGTCTATGTAAATATGATGTGGCGGGAGTTCAAGAATAACATTGTAATATCCACATTGATGAACTCCTTTGGTGGTGCGTCGGACAGCAAAGTAGAAAATACGGAAGAAGCGCTTCAAGAACCTTTCAGCTCCGGTATCGTCAATATGTGTGCCTCCGAGTACATGGAGCTTGTCGTAGGGACCAGCAATATCCAGATGACCAGCAATGGGTTCATGACATTCTCTGCGGAAGCGTACGATATGTACGGTAAGGAGAGGAAGAATTATGAGCGGGTGGAGCTGGAGAATTATACAGCGCGGGACAAGTTTCTGGACGGCCTTCAGGCGGTATTGGGCGTAGTCAGTATCGCGGCCTGGCTCATCCCCGCGCCCGCTGGGCCCATTATCGCGATTGCCGCGGATATTGCTGACGCCGCCATTTCCATCAACCGCGGGGATATGATCGGAGCGGGCTTGGCGTGCTGCGGAGTTATTGGTGATGTGGCCAAGGGGCTTGGAATGGTTGATAAGGCGACAACAGCAGGCAAGGCGCTGAATGCGGCCAACAAGGCGCTGGGGGGCGCTGAGGTGGCCCAAAAGGCAGGCAGAATTGAGAATATATTTGGGGTTGCATCCATGGTTGCTATCCCGGTTTCGATTGCTCAAAACGGCTATGCGCTGTATCAGGATGTTCAAGCGGAGGGGTGGACAACAGAAAACAAAAATAAGTTTGATGCGCTCATGTATACAGCCGTAAGACAAGGGGCTCAGATGCTGCTTACAACCAGTCTGAAAAACAAGGTAGACGCAGTTACCGGGAGCCGTACTAGGGCGCCGGAAGGAGACGGCGCTCCACCGGCCAAATCTGGCGGAGGATCAGGCGACGGCAGCGATGGCGGAGGCAATCGTCCTAAATCCGACGGAGAGAAAGGGCCAGAAGGGCAGCGAAAGAATAATGAGGACAAGGAAGGCGATCCCGTTGACCCGATTACCGGCAGCTTTACCGCAGAGCAGACAGATTTTATCCTTCCAGATATTGTTGGCGAGTTCCGGCTGATGCGCCGCCACGAGTCGCTGAAGCGCCATGAGAGGCAGCTTTTGGGCGACCGGTGGCTGAGCAGCATAGGGATGCGCCTGGAGGTCCAGGGCGACCGCGCCGTCATGCTGAAGGAAGATCTCTATGAGGAGCACTTTGAGAGGACGGCGGAAGGCTGGGTAAACTGCTGGGGTGGAACACAGGCGTATGTGCTCCGTGAGGATGGCGCCGGCTACAAAATCACAGAAAACGCAGGCGGAAAGACATATTGCTATAATCAAGGCGGCTGCCTGACAGCAGTGATCGACCCCCATGGGAACCGCATGGAGATCACCTATTGCGGCACCACCATTCAGCGGCTGACGCTGGCCAGCGGGCAGTATCTGGACTTTTTCTACGCTGCGGGCAAGGTATCCAAGATCACAGACCGGGCGGGGCGCTCGGTGCGCTATGAGTATGATGGGGAGTATCTGACCGCGGTTACCTACCCCAATGGCGGCACCATGAGGTATGAGTATGACCACTTTGGAATGATCGTTTCTGTGACCGATCAGAACGGGATTCGATACCTGAAGAACAGCTATGATGAGAAGGGCCGCGTTACCAAACAGGACATCGCAAACGGAGAAGAGCATGTGTTCCTATATAGGGACGCGGACCGGCAGACCATCTACATCAATACCCAGAGCGGCCGCAGAACAATCTATCATTACAACGACAAAAAGCAGCCCACAAAAACAGAATATGACGACGGCACCACAAAGGAATTTGCCTATGACCAATGGGGCAACAAGATTCTGGAGAAGAGTCGGGACGGCTCGGAGAACCGGTGGACCTACCGGCAGGATGGGAAGCTGCTGCGGCAGGAGCTCCCTGGCGGCCTCATCTGGGAGTATGAGTACGACGAACGGGGCAATCTGGTTCATTGGTGGAACAATGATGGCGAGGAGTTCTTTGCGCAGTTCGATGCCCATAACAACTGCGTCCGCGAGGAGCAGGTGATCGACGCTGTGCGCCGCCGGGTGCAGACCTATCAGTATGACCGCTTGGGCCGCATGATCTCCATGAAGGACGGAAACGGCAATGTGACCCAGTATGAATACTGGGAGCGCAGCGGCCGGGTGTCCCGGCTTACCGCGCCGGAGGGAGCAGAGTTCCAGTACCGCTACGACCAGATCGAACAGTGTATGGCCATCCAGAGCGAGGCCGGAGAGGTCCAGTTCGGCTATACCAAGCTGGGCGCCCGGGCCCTGGAGATCGACCCGCTGGGGAACACCACCCGCTACCGCTATGACCTTTTGAGCAATCTGATCGCCAAGGTGTTGCCCAACCAGTACGACGAAAAGACGGGAGACGGCTCCTGCTATCGGTATGAGTACGACGCCATGGATCACCGCATCCGCACCACAGACCCGCTGGGGAATGTGTTCGCCACCCCCCACGATACGGCGGGGCGGCTGGCCATGGAGGTAAATCCCAATACCTATGATCCGGCCACCAAGAGCGGCCAGGGCGTCCGCTATGAGTATGACACCGATGATCGGCGCACCAAGGTGATCTACCCTGACGGCGGCGTGCGGCGTCTGAAATACGACTCTATGGGCCGTCTGGTGAAGGTCATTGAGCCGGAGCAGTACGATCCTCAGACAGATGACGGTTCAGGCTACACCTACCGCTACGATGCTGCAGGCCGCCTGGAGGAGATTGTGAACCCAGACGGGGCCGTGGGGAAACGGTATGTCTACAACCTTCGTGGCCTGGTGGTCAAGGAGATTTCGGCGGAGGGTTACCTGGCTGGGGACACGGACGAGGCGCGCATCGGGACAATGCACCGCTACAACGCCGCCGGCTGGCTGCTGGAAACCAGGGAGCCAGTGTCCAGGGCGAAGGATGGGACTGTGCAGTACCGGCTGACCCAGTACGCCTACGACGCCAACGGCAACCGGACGGAGGAAAAGCGCTTTTTGTCCTTCCAGAACGCCGAAAGCGCTAAGGGCAGCATCCACACCCTGACCTTCGACTACGACAAGCAAAACCGGCTGGTCCGGGTGAGCGACGGCCTGGGCGCCGTGGTGCGGTATGAGTATGACGGCCTGAACCGGCGCACCCGTGAGACGCGGGTGCTCAGCGAGGGCCTGACGCAGCGGCTGGATTACAACTACGACCCGGCAGGACGGCTGATCGAGGTGGAGCAGAGCGCGGATCAGGAGGGCTGTGGAAGCAACTTCGTCAGCACCCGGTATGAATATGACCGGAACGGGAATGTGACCCACATCCTCCTCCCCGCCGGCGGCGAGATCCTGCGGGAATACGACGCCGCCAACCGCCTGACAGCGGAGACCCACCGGGAGGAGGCCAGCGGCATCCACAACCGGACGGAGTTCGGCTATGATGCGGCGGGCAATCTGACTGAGATCACGGACAACCAGGGACACAAGACCCGCATCGCCTACGACCTGCTCAACCGGGAAATCCGGCGCATCGAGCGGGACGGCGGGGTGCAGCGCACCATCTATGACCGCAACGGCCAGGTGGTGCGGCTGATCCGCCCCAACGAGTACGACGCTCAGACAGACGGGGGCGAGGGCTTCCAGTTCACCTACGACGCCCAGGGGCGCGTGCTCACCGTGCTCAGCCCGGACGGCCATGTGCTCCAGTCCAACACCTATGACGCGGCGGGCCGGCTGGTCCAGCGTCTGGACGGCGTGGGCAGCGGCGTGAAGTACGAGTACGACCTGGCCGGGGACCAGCGGCGGATCATGACTATGGGCGGGGCCAGCCAGGAGCTGGAGTACGACGCCCGGGGCCGGATTACCGGCATCGTGGACGGCAACGGCAACCGGACGAAATACCTGCTGGATGAGTGGGGGCGCATCACCGGCGTTCTAAAGGCGGACGGCTCCACAGAGCGGTATGCCTACAACTTCGCCGGGGACATGGTCTCCTCCACCGATGGCGAGGGCCACACTACCCAGTATGAGTACAACCGCATGGGGAAGATCTCGGCCATCGTGGACCCCACCGGGGAGCGGGAAACCTATCACTATGACGGCCAGGGGCGGCTTGTCCGCAGGACCGACCGCAACGGCGTGACGGTGGAGCTGGGGTACAACCTCTATGGCGCTCCCCTGTTCAAAAAGGAAAAAGAAAGCGCTCAGGGTGATTTTTACGAATACACTCCGGAGGGCTTACTCAAGTGCGCCATTTCCGACGGGATGCGGTACGCCTATGACTACGACGCCATGGGCCGCATGATCCGCAAGAGCGCCAGCGGTCGCACCCTACTGGCCCTGGAGTATGACCGGAACGGCAACAAGGTTCGGCAGATCGACGTCACGGGCAAGCTGACGAGCTTCGAGTACGACCGGCAGGGACAGCTCCTCCGGCTCACAGACGACGGCCAGGAGCTGGCGGCCTACGCCTACAACCTGGACGGCACGCCCCAGGCCGTCACCCATGGCCCCATCCGGCAGGAGTATGTCTATGACCTGGACAAGAACTTGACGGGCCTGACAGTCCGCTCCGGGGAGACCCTGCTCTCCCAGACCAGCTATGCCTATGATGGAAACGGCAACCGGATTCGCAAGCAGGCCCTGGATGGGACCACCCTGTACCAGTACGATGCCCTGAACCAGCTCCAGCGGGTGGACTACCCGGCCTATTCCGAGGAGCTGTTCTACGACAAGGCAGGCAACCGCTCCCGGCGGCTTCTGGACGGTGAGGAGGAGCTGTATCAGTACGACCCCCGCAACCGCCTGATGACCCTGACCCGGGGCGGCGTGACCACCCCCTTCCAGTACGACAGGGCGGGCAACCTGCTACAGGACGATAAGGCGCAGTACACCTACGACGCATTCAACCGGACGGTGAAGGTGGAGACCTTTGACGGCAACGTGCAGGTGAACCGCTACGACGCCGAGGGGTTGCGCCACGAGATGGAGGAGAACGGGCGGTTGGTGCGGTTTATCTTCCACAAGGGAGAGGCCGTGGCGGAGCAAGAGGAAAACAGCAACGTGATCCGCCTGATCCGCGGCTCGGAGCTGATCGCCCGCAGCGGCGACAGCGAGAGCGCCCGGACGTACTACCACTATGCCAGCGACGAGATGGGGTCAGCCACCCACATCGTCGATGAAAATGGCAACGTCAAAAACCGCTACGCCTACGATGCCTGGGGGAAGATTGAGGTCAAGGAGGAGACCATCCCCAACCGCTTCACCTACTACGGCCAGCAGATTGACCCCATCACCCAGCAGTATTATCTGCGTGCTCGCTTCTACAATCCAGTCATTGGCCGCTTCACCCAGGAGGATATCTACCGGGGCGATGGGCTCAACTTGTATGCATACTGCGCCAATAATCCGGTCTATTATATTGATCCGAGTGGTTATTCTTCCTGGGAAACTATAATGAAGGCTCTTGAAGATGGTACACTGGGTCCAGATAGTCATGGAATTATTTATGCACATAATGACAACCATAGACGGGCATTAAAAACAAATTATGAGAGTATGTACACGGAAGCCGGGAGGGTGTATTTCTGGGGGCAACTACAATCGCATCATGTTTTGCAGGCTGCATGGGCTAAAGAAGTTCTTAAAGAGTATGGATATTCTGAGAATAAGGCGCCCACTATTACGTTGGAAACAAATGGAGGATTGTGGGATGTAAGTCGAGGCTGGTATTTACCACATACACAAATTTCAATTCGTCAAGGAGACTATAATGACCTCCATCCCATAGAGAATTCTAGTGTTGAAGACCTCCAAAGCAGACTGATTGAGGGGGCAAGTGATCTTTTATCTACTGGAATTGATCGATCTGTTGTTGACGAACAGCTTGAAAGGAATTTCAGGATGATAGAAGCATTGAAATCTGCGAATGCTCAGGCAATTCAGGATGGCACTTTAGCTGACCTCCGATATGATCGGAATGAGATTATGGAGGTATTAGACCAACGTTTCCCGAATTCAAGGACAGATACTGGTGATGTAACGAGACAAGAGGGAATTCTATTCACAAAATGTGGGAAAGGATGAATGTTGTTATGAGTCTTATTGAACATATATATGCCCTGTTTAACAATTTTAAAGACGAGGAATGCCGAGCCTGGAGCGGTCGCGAAGCCACTTGGAACCCAAACTGGGATCAGGAAATTGATGGGCAGTGGGAACTTATTGTAAAGAATTCCCCAATTCCATTGCCAGACGATTATCGTGAGCTTTTTTATGTTTTTGGAGGAGGAGGAATTGAGGATCAGCGCCCTGACTGGATTATTCCCGAAATGACTTTTTGGAAATGGGGAGATATGAAAGATTTTGACGCTGCATTAAAATTTTTTGACGCATGTCCTAAATCTTTACCGTTTGGTGATGATATGGGAGATAATGTATATTTTATAAGTGATGGCGATGAAGAGAAGGGCATTTATATGTCTGACAAATCGACATTTCGGAATAAAAAATTTAGAAGAAAAATTGCCGATTCATTTACGGAGCTTTTTACAGACACAGAAACTCAACGACTTTTTCGTAATTACTCTAACTATGGGTATGATAAAGGGGGAGATGGAAGGTAATTCGACAGATCAAACGACACTGTGCTCTGTGTTTCTATGGTCCATCCGTTAGAAATGCGCCTATGACCTGCTCAATCGGGAGATCCGGCGCATCGAGCGGGATGACGGAGTGCAGCGCACGGTCTATGACCGCAACGGCCAGGTGGTGCGGCTAATCCACCCCAATGAGTATGATCGGCGACGACTTCCAGTTCACCTATGACGCCCAGGGCCGGGGGCTCACGGTGCTCAGCCCGGACGGCCACGTGCTCCAGAGAGCAATACCTACGACGCCGATGGCAGGCTGCTCCAGCGCCTGGATGGCGTGGGCGGCGGTGTGAAGTATGAGTACGACCTGGCCGGGGACCAGCGGCGGATTATGACCATGGGCGGAGCGAGCCAGGAGCTGGAGTACGACGCCCGGGGCCTGATTACCGGCATCGCGGACAACAACCGCAAGCAAGGTCATGAAATGGCCTGTAGCACTCAAAACTGAATCATGTACCGATGCGCTTTCCAGCGTAGACCAAGCCAAGGCCCGCCTATGCTGACAGCATAGGCGGGCCTTGAGCATAAAGATGGGAGATGGCAACATGGATTTTTTAGATGAGAAGATCATAGAGGCGCGGCGGAAAGAGGCCGAGAAGGAGCTGGATATCCGCAAGGATGGTCTGATCGTCAAGGGAGAAAAGATCGAGTTTCAGGATACTCCGCTGTTTCAGGAGAAGATGTCGATTCTACTCCCCACAACCTTTGTGGACATGCCCCAGAAAATCGCAAGGATCAAGTATCCCTCCGAGCAGCGCCCTCAAATCATCAAGACCGATTTGCTGGGGAGCACCAACTTTGCGTTCAACCTCTTTGATAAGGCGATTCAGCCGGCGCAGATGAAATCTGCCGCCGAGGGTATGAAGCTGATTTTGAAGAAAGTCAATCCCGCCAACATCTTTTATGAAGATGGAACCGAGCCTCTGGGAAAAACCATGTTGAGCTGGTTTGAGTTCAAGGGCCACGGGATTGATACACAGATCTATTACATCGTGTTTTTGACCTCGATTGGCGGCAAGCTGATGCACGGGATTTTCAACTGCGCCGTAGCGGATATGGAGATATGGCGGGAAGCCGCCTTCCAGGTGATCCGTTCCATCCAAGATACATCGGACAAGGGTAATTAAGCTATAGAGAGAGGGGAACGATATGCGGGACTATAATCTGAAATTGTCGCCGTTCCATACCCTGGATGTGTTGTCGTGCCACATCAAAAAATGCGTGAACGACCATATGCGCTTTGAGTTCTGCGGGTTGATTCAGCCGGAGGATGAGGAGAACTTTTTGAAAGCTGGCTTGGAGGATATTGCGGTCGAGCTGTCAATGGTCGGGGACGACGGTTCAGAGTATCTTCTTTGCTGTGGTGTTGCACGGGACATTCAAATCCATCGGGAGGGCGACCTGCGGCGGCTTACCGTCGAGGCGGTGAGCGGTACATACTACGAGGATCTGGTAAAGTATGTTCGGGTCTTCCAGGACAGCAGTTCTACTTACGACGCTGTGTTGAAGCACAACGAGAAAAGCTATCAAAATTCCGGCCATTCTATGGTAGTCGGCAACGGCAGCCAGATAGGAGATCTGGTGGTGCAGTATCGTGAAACGGATTGGGAGTTTGCCCGCCGCATGGCCAGCCACTTTAACAGCGTAGTGGTGCCCGCATACCGTACCAAAGGAATCCACTACTATTTTGGGTTCCCGGATGGAAAGCAGAATATCGAACTGTCCAACTGTACCTACACCATCCGAAAGGATGCCGGAGATTATCTGAGCAAGACGAAAAATCAGCTGCTTTCCTTGATTGAGGCGGACGCGCTCTGCCTGGAGGTGGACAGCCGGGATGTGTATGAGATCGGCGACAGCTTTCCCTTCCAGGGTCAGACCTATTACATCTATGAGATCGAAAGCGTATTGGATGGACGCGAACTGATCCATCATTACAAGCTGCGCTCCAAGGCGGCGCTCCAGACGATCAAGCAGTTTAATGAGCGCATGATTGGCGCATCGCTGGAGGCCACGATTTCCGGAGTTTCTAACGATACTGTCCGGGTAAATATTGCGTCGGATGGGATTCAGAGCAACCGGAAATGGTTCCTTTACTCCACCGTCTACTCCTCTCCGGACGGGACCGGCTGGTACTGTATGCCGGAAGAGGGAGATTCGGTCCGGCTCTACCTGCCCAACGAAAAAGAAAAGGACGGATACATTATCAGCGCCGTCCATGTGCCAATAGATGGAGAAGCCCGCAGCATACCGGATAATAAGTCACTGAAAAGCAAGTATGGGAAGGAAGTGCTGTTCACCCCCTCCCTGCTCCGTCTCACAAACAACAACGGTATGTCTGTGGAAATCTCGGATGAGGATGGAATTACCATCAGCAGTGATAAAGCGGTTACGATTGAGGCGAAGGAAGGCGTTCAGATCGCCAGCATGGAACAGTCGATTGAGGTTGTCGCGCCAGAATCCATTGTATTGAAACAGGGCGACACGACCCTTACCATGGAAGATGATATTCATTTGGACGGAGCACAGGTCCATATGGAATAACAGAGGAGTTTGCCAATATGGAACGTATGGAACAGATGGCATCCCTTGCAGCAGATGTTTTGCGTGAAGAGTTGGTAAATGATGTAAAGGAGATCATGTCGTCCCTGGAGCAGAAAAGCCAGCAGATCACGTCTGAAATTGCTTCCGCGGTTGGGACAGCACTGCGAGAGGCGGAACATCGTCAAATAGCCGGAGAAAAAGGGGCTGTATCCTACATCAGCTTCTCCATTTTGCAGAGTTATCTGATGCTGGATCGCCTTGCCTTTCGGGTCGATGCCTGGGATGAACGATTCATGCTTGATGACAACGAGGCGTCATCGGAGTGGGACTTCCGTACCTTGGTATCTTGTGGCGGCCCGGATATGGATGCCGTTGCGAAAAAGGTGCGGGAAACCATGATACGGGTACAGGACTACGAATTGAAAGAATTGGAGCGAGCGTACAGGGTGAACTACTTTGCGCTTGCAGTAGAGGTGTTGAGAGCGGCCTTACCGCTCAGTATTGACCAAATCAAACGAGGTTCGGTGGAGTTATCTCCGGAAGTTCAGTTTACAGTGGGACCTTATATGGAGCAGCAGCAGCCCATTTATGTTTGGAGGGCGGATGGATGAACTATTTTTTGATAGAAACCGATCCTCTCTATGTAGATGCGCCGGTACTCCAGGACTGGAATGGGAAGGTTGACCGAACTAAAATCAAACCTGGGCTTTCTCATCAGCTTCCGGCACGGATAATCCTCAACATTTATCCCAATGCCTATACAACCTTTACGGATATTGTGGATTTTCCATTTCTGCTTCTTTCCAAGGTGTGTATGGATGTTGTAAAACTGTATGAGCCGCAGATTGTATCAAAGCAGATCATATTGCTGGACACAGAAAACCGGAACAAGCAGACCTATTATCTCCCGATCCTTCCTCACTTAGACTGCCTATCTGAGAAAAGTGTCTTATCCCCGGATGGCAGCGAACTGAGGGAAGGAGTCCTGGATCTGTCGCGAATTGGCTCAGAGGGAATATTTCACATCGCCGGCCTGTCCCGTTTTTATACGGTCGTTCGCTTGGATGTACTGGAGAGTATGCTCAAGCGCGGGGCCCGCGGCGTCAAAGTCACCCCGATGCGGACAAATACGATTGAAGGAGGAGCTGTCGATGGCTGATATGATGAATACGCAATCAGAAACAGAAGTTGAGCAGCAGATGTACCAGGCCATGGCGGCTCAGATGCAAAGTGAGGGGATGAATGTAACAGCGGAGGAAATTGCCCAAACAGTTGAGGAACAGACTTCGGATAATCCGCCGGAGCCGAGTGAAAAGGACACGGAGATTATGGAGCAGATGGCGGCCTACCAGGCGGAGCATTCGCAGCCGACGGAAGCTTATGTAGTCCGTGGCGCATTGCTTCACTGCCAGTACGGTTCCCATTGCAGGCGCATGAATCTTCCGCTGTGCCATGGTGTTTATACCATGAAAAAACCGCTTGTGTTCAAGCGGGACTGTAAAGGTGGGACGGAAGGGGCGGATATTAACATTCCTACCTTTGGTGTTTGCTCCTGCCCTGGGAATCCGACCGGCGGTAGCGTATGCTTGGAAAAGGAGGCCCCCAGAAATCCAGATGGAAGCTTTACCGGCGAAGCCGCTAGTGGGACTGTGACAGGAACACCGTGTATCCCCAATATCGTAGGTGTATGGGAAGATACACATGCTGAAACTCATATTGGAAAAGAGGGAGAGGAGGCCCTTACGACCCGCTCCTTTTTGGTGTGTTCATACGGCGGCCTGATCGAAATTATCCGCAGCGGTCAGGAGGACAGCGACGAGTAAATAGGGGGGGAGAACGATGGTCACAATCGACTACACCGGCCTGCGCCTGACGGGGGCGCTGCGCATCAACCGCCTGACGGCCCTGGAGCTCCATGTTGGCGTGAATGAGCACGGCTGGGCCATAGTGGAGGGCGAGGCCGGGGAGAACGCCCTGGAGCTGCTCCAGGGCGCTGTGGCCGGCCGGGAGCAGGTCATCATGGTGCGGAATGAAACCGGCGCGGAGCAGCCCCTGTTCGCCGGTGTGATCCGCTCCGCCGGCCTCATCACCTATGGCGGCTACAATCGCTTCCACATCGAGCTTCAATCCGGCACCATCCAGATGGATCGGGTGAAGCGGAGCCGGAGCTTCCAGGACGTGGACCAGACCTACAGCCAGGTGGCCCAGCGGGTGGCGTCCGGGTATGAGGACGGAGCGGTGATCCCCACGGTGGGGCTGGACAAGCCCCTGGGGGTGCCGGTGATCCAATATCGGGAGACAGACTGGGAGTTTTTGAAGCGCATGGCGAGCTGGTGCGGCGGCGTGGTGGTGCCTGAGACACACTACGCCTATCCCCGCATTTGGTTCGGGTTCCCGGACCGGGCGTTTACCTGCACCTTCCCGGAGGACTGCTACACCAGCGGCATCAGCCAGCGGTACTATGAGCTGGGCGGCCCGGCGTCCGGGTTCCAGCGTTCCGACTTCTTCTACTACGATGTGCCCAGCAGCCAGATGTGCGATCTGGGCTGGTACACGGTGTTTCGTGGACAGGAGTTTCTGATCTGCGAGAAGTGGGCGAAGCTGGAGCGCGGGGAACTGCTGTTCACCTACCGGCTTGGTAAGCCCGGCCTGGGGTATGGACGGAAGCAGTACAACGACAAGATCAGCGGAATGACGGCCCTGGGCGAAGTGCTGTCCACGGAGCGGGAGACGGTGCGGCTGAAGCTGGACATCGACGAGGGTTGGAATCCTGGTGGTCCATATCCCTACACCTGGCGGCCGGAGACGGGGAACATGATGTACTGTATGCCCCAGGTGGGCACGCGGGTGTCGTTGTACTTCCCCAACTATGACGAGCAGGCGGCCATCGCGGTGAACTGCGTGCGCACCAATGGGTCAAGCTGCGCCCGGATGAGCGACCCGTCCAGGCGGTCTTTTGTCACGGAACACGGGAAGGAAATGAATCTCTACCCCCAGGAGATGTCTTTTCTGGGTGGGGCCAGCGGAACGGTCAAGCTGGAAGATGAGACTGGGATCACGATTTCTACAGACAAGAAAATCCAAATCGTGGCTCAGCAAACTGTGCAGGTGAATGGACAGACTGTAGCAGTGTCCGCGCCTACGGGAGAATTAGTGCTGGCAAAGGGCAACACTTTTTCTGGAAAAGTAGAAAGTAATATGATACAATCTAATCGCTATGATTTACTTTCTTCTAGCACAACACATATAGAAGGGTGGGTATGTCTTTCTTATTCTAATTTCGAGGATGCTCCAATAGAAAGTACATTTAATATTTGGGATGTTGCGGAAAATGTTCTAGCGGGATTGGCCATGGTTGCCGTTGTAGCTGGCGGTATCGCATTGGCAGCAGCACTTACAGTTGGATCTGCTGGTGCTGCGGCACCTCTGATTTATGGCGCAATTGCATTAGGAGTATCTAATGTTCTTGGACAAGCGTTCTCAGATATATCTAATCAAACTGTATCAGACACCTCTGTGTATCGACTTGTAGGACTACGTGGCGCAATGGTGGGTGCTATTAGTGGCGGCCTAGGGGCAATGGCGGAGAGCACAATCGGTGTAACGCTTTCCCTAAGCAGCAAAATGGGCTTGATGGGGCTGATTGGTTCTGGACAGACATGGGTTGAAAACACGCTACTTGGACAAGTGACAGATCCAGACGAAATGCTCTTATCTTTTCTCCTATCAGCTGGGCTTTATGGTGTTGGAAATATAATTGGTGAAAATTGGCCCAAAATCAGGAACGGAATCAAATCTGTTTTCGGACAGACAGGACAGGATACCTTGGAGAATTTGGATAATGCTGGGAGGCAATTTGACCATGTATCTGACGATTTAATTGAACAAACAGATAGTGCAATAAGGACACCGGAGATCAATAGCAATAGAGTAGAATTTAGTAGCTGGGATGATATGAAGGATGCATATCCGGGAACAGTAACAAAGTTTGTGAAAGAAAATAAACCGCCCTACTCTCGCGACATACAAAAATGGTTTGAAAGGGGTGGGAGTATTGTTATCGAAAATGTTGATGGACACCAAATATGGACGTATGTTGCGTCAACTGGGGAGGCTGTTCCTTATGTAGATGGCTATATTTTATTCCCAAGTGAATATTTGCATCCAGAAATTGAATCTATTGATATAGGTAATTTTACAGGAGACCGAAATGATGATTTAGCAAAAATGTTGGAGATTTTAGAGGACGAGTATGGACTTTCTGAGATCCCAGATGGATATGTGGTTCATCATCATACTGAAAATGGTATCCTGCAGTTAGTTGAAGAAGAGATTCACACAATGTTTACACATATTGGTGGGCATAGTCTGTATAAATAATATTTCACGAGGTAATTATTATGTTGATTTCAAAGTTTAATACTGATGTGCCGAATTTAAGTGACATGATAGAAAGTGAATATAGTATTTCTTTACCTGATGAATATAAATTATTTCTAAATAAGTATAATGGTGGTTATACACCTAAAACAAAGTTTAAGATTGGTCGCATTTCTTCTGATATAAAGGGTTTTTATGGGGTTGGAAATGTTAAGCTAAGCTTGAGTAACTTAAATGTAAAAGATTGGATCGATGTTGGATTATTTCCAATTGCTTGTGATTCATTTGGAAATTGCATTACTATTTCTCTTGATCCCAGGAAAAAAGGAGAGATACTTTTTTGTGATCATGAAATGGGTGGCAAAACGACTCATTTATGCGATGGATTTAACACATTTATTAAGAGTTGTAAAAGCAGTATTATAAATGACGCCTCAAGGAGATCAATAAAGGAGAGAGAAGATGATTTGATTAGGAGAGGTAAAGGTGACAGGATTACTGATGGCTTAAGAAAGATGTGGCAGGATGAGATTGATAAATATTCGGGAATGATTCAAGAGGAAGTTATTCTAACATAACTAACTGATAGGTCCTTTGGTCTCAAGGTAGCGCGATTTCTCTTTGGGAGTCGTTCTGATTTTTAAGATATAGTGGTAGCCCAGTGGACAGTATTTCTTGACGTCGGAAACATTGCCAATTTTCAAACAAAGCAAAATTAAATTATATTCGTATACCATATAATTGATATAAATTGGGCAATTGTCGGCCGCCGTCCTAATGGACACAATGCATTGTCTCGCATAAAATTGCTTGTGTTCCAGGCGACTCTTGTTACCGTCCGTAAATTTCGTTCCACCTGCTTCCAACTCGCATGATGTCGCTTCGCCACGGCGGGGTAGAGCCACTTAGTCACCATTGTCAGCGCCTCCGGGTTGGCCTCTACGATCTCAAGGGCGGTGAGCATCTGGTGAAAGCCTTTATAATTCGGTGTGATCCCAAGCTGGAGCAAGATTGGACGGTAATCCATGCCTATTCCCCCTGTCTCCCATTGTGACCGGCAAGGCGGCTGAAAAGGTCCGCCGTGTGCCGGAGCCACTGTATGTACTCCTGCTGCTCATCTGGCCCAAGCATCAGGAACCAATCGGTCCGTTCCAGGCATCGGGAGAGTAGGTCCAGTTCCAAGGGCTGTGCAGTATCAGAGAGGACTTCTTGTGGAGAAATGCTGAGGCTGTTGCAGATCAGCTCCAGGGTGTCGAGCCGGATGGCGGACCGCTGTGATTCAATGGCCTGGATGGTGGCTTTTGCAAGGCCAAGTTCTTCGGAAAACTCGGCCTGGGATTTATTGCCTCGGAGCGCCCGCAAATTTTTCGACAAGTTTTTTGACAATTCCACAGCATTCACCTCCGATTGATAAGCATAATAGAGTCCGGATGGAATTGGTAGGGTAATTACCCGGCCAACTGGGCCGTTTTGGCAACCGAACGAGTCCAAGAGTTTCCCTATGCTCCGATGGACGGAGGTATCGCAGGTCGATGCTTTGATATTATTGGCGTGGAAAACGATCTGAGGTTACGGGCATCCGAAAATACCTTTTCCCCCAGCACCGCTCTGCGGCCACCTAAGACCGAGGCATAGAAAAACTCCGCTGTTTCCTGTATGGAACAGCGGAGTTTTTATTTCAGGGATTCCGCACAGTGTGCCACGAAGCCCGTAAGCGTAAAAACAGTCGGCGGCTTGTCAGGGTAAAATGGCTCTGCCAAACTATAAGAGTCTGAGGAAGTGCATGGTAGTACAAGGTAGTACCAGAGAGTATTCAAGACTCTGAGATAGTGAGGTGCAGGCATGGAGCAAATGGAGAGTTTACAGAGAGCTAATCAACAACACCGGTTGGCGGAATGGAGCCGACGTGTGGAGGCCTGCCGGAGCAGCGGGCTGCCGGTAGGCCAATGGTGCCAGGAAAATGGGATAGCGGTATCCACCTATTTCTCCTGGCAGAGGAAGGTGTTTCAGGCCCTGAAAGAAGTCCAGGAGGTGACCTTTGCAGAGGTTCCAATTATGGAGCATTCCCAGCACTCCGGACATATCATAGCCGCTATGGAGGTAAGCGGTGTGCAGATTCAGGTCTATGAGGGAGCGGATGAGGCCACACTGCAGGCAATTCTCCAGGCAGCAAAGTCATGCTGAACGATTTTAGTTGCAGCTGCCCGGTGTACATTGCCTGCGGATACACAGACCTGCGGCGAGGCATTG
>ERZ779866.314-NODE-314-length-54650-cov-4.025607_pt1 | contig 54650 bp, 40 predicted proteins | sample MGYA00511248_ERZ779866 | MGnify/ENA primary metagenome ERZ779866 (study PRJEB29588, sample SAMEA2155758) | human gut metagenome | biome: human gut; feature: human-associated habitat; material: faeces | place: Denmark | collected 2008/2010 ... | reverse complement strand
AAAAGTATTTAGATAATTTACTAAAAGCGACGGCTTCGCTCCGCCCGTCTCAAGCCAATAAGCTTGAAAACCTTCCTGGGGATTTTTTAAGAAGTTTAATATCGACCACGGATTATAGACATGGTGCCTGCATCTGCGGTCAAATGAATAACCATCATAATTTAATTTAAGCGCTTCGATTAAAGAGCCGTACGTATATTTTTCTTCGCCTAAATCCTCGTTAAGCTCCATTACCGCATTTTCAAGATAATCTTTAAAATAATGCTCAAGCTCTTCTTGAGTGTAACCGACAATAGCACCATAAGTAGGATTAAAGCTGATGTCTTCAATATTATTAAAGGCAGAGAATATTGAAGTATTGGAATAACGCGTCACGCCCGTGATGAAAATAAACCTGAATTTGCCCGCATAGGCTTTTATCGTGGAGAAAAATTCGGAAAACAGCGCTCTCCTTGCTTCAAACTCTTTTTTATCCCCCATTACCGCAGTTAAAGGAGCATCATACTCATCGATAAGCAATACCAAAGTACCATTGTCTGCTTTTCCTATCGTAGCGGAAAAGGCTGCAATGACATCTTTATTTTCTTCTGTCGTTAAATCAGCAGCTTTAAATGCCGACTGTAAAAGCAGATAAAACTTAGCTTCAAACGGACGGTTTTCGGTATTCTCTTTAATTTGGGAAAAATCAATATGAATTACGTTATAAGTTTTATCATTCCATAAGTTGTCAGCGACAATTTTAAGGCCTTGAAATTTATCAAGACCGTTTGAGAACAACTCATGAAAAGTGCTAACCAAGGTTGACTTGCCGAATCTGCGCGGACGGGATAAAAAAAATGGATTTCTAAAACAGGCAAGCTTAGCCACTAAATCCGTTTTATCCACATAAATCAGGGAATTTGCAGCAAAATCGCTAAATGAAGTAATGCTTAAAGGCAGTTTAGTAAGATCCGGCATATTAAATTTCACAAATATGTTAAATAGTCAAAAGTAAGTTTAACATAACTCCAACAGGAAATTTTTCCTGCAACACATCGTGATAGTACTGCTTATTTTCTTAATAAAATACCTTTTATATCTGCCGCTAGAACTCAATTATCTATTTAAATTAACCAACTAAAAACCTTGCAAAATCAACATTGCCGTATAACAAAAAAACAGATTAGCAGATCCTTAAGACAAAGCTTACGGATCTGCAAAAATTTAAACCCCCTCAATGCTCTCATTTTCCCACATCTGGGAAAAATCCTGGCGTTTGCGGATAACATAAGCTTTATCCTTATCAACCAAGATCTCAGAGCATAAAGGACGCGAATTATAGTTTGATGACATAGAAGAACCGTAAGCTCCGGCACCGCGCACGGCTAAATACTCACCTGCAGCAACGGCAAGTTTTCTTTCCTTGCCTAAAAAATCATCACTTTCGCATACGGGACCGACAACATCATACAAATCAACTTCTGCATCTTGATGCTTTTTAACTTCAACAATATTCATCCATGAGTTATATAAAGCAGGACGTATCAAATCATTCATTCCGGCATCAACGATGCAGAAATTTTTGACAGATCCTTTTTTTAGATAAAGAGCTTTAGTGACTAAAATTCCGGCATTTGCCACCATAGCGCGTCCCGGCTCTACATAAATTGAGATATCCAGATCCTTTAACCGGTTAATCACCGCCGACATGTACTCATAAGGAGACGGCGGGGTTTCATCTCCGTAAGTGACGCCGAGACCTCCGCCGATATCAATATGATCAATCTTAATACCGCATTCGGTAAGCTCTTTGTATAAGTCAAGAAGGCGCTCTGTTGCTTCCAGAATAGGAGCTCCCGAAGTCATTTGCGATCCGATATGGCAATCGATTCCACAAATTTCAAGATTCGGATCTGCTGCCATCTGGCGGTAAACGGCTAAAGCCTCATCGTAGGCGATACCGAATTTATTTGATTTAAGACCGGTAGAAATCGACGGATGAGTTTTTGCATCTACGTTAGGGTTTACGCGTACGGATACTCTGGCTTTTTTGCCAAGACTTTTTGCAACGGACGAAATTGCGTTAATTTCAGGAACAGACTCGATATTAAAGCAATCAATTCCCTGCTCAAGAGCAAAAGCGATTTCATGAGTTGTCTTTCCTACACCTGAAAATACTACTTTTTTAGGATCTCCCCCGGCTTTAATCACGCGTCTTAATTCACCTTCCGAGACCACATCAAATCCGGCACCTAAAGACGCCATTAAGGCTAAAATCGACAAAGAACTGTTGGCTTTTACCGCGTAGCAGATTAAATGTCTCTTTTTTGCCAATGCTTCTTTAAAAGCATTCATGTGTCTTACTAAAGTAGCTTTTGAGTAGATATACAACGGCGATCCGTATTGATCGGCTAAATCCGTAACGGCCAAATCTTCGGCATAAAGTTCATTATTTTTATAATTGAAAAAATCCATTTTATTCTTCCGCTGTTATTTCTTCAGATGTTTGAGAACCGGTGTTATCTTCTGCTGCAGCAGAACTGTCAAACAAAGTAAGCTGCCCTTGCTCGGCACTGTTTCCTTTAGCATCAACAGTCTGTACCGTCTCCGGTTCCGGCAGATACAAATCGTATTTCAGTCCACATCCTGATACAGCACATAAAATAAATAGGCTAAGCACGGCGCTGAATTTCATGATGTTGATCCTCTTGATCCAATAAGATGCACTAAGAGTATCACGAAAGCATCTTGTAAAGAGAATTTGTACTAAAAATGATCACTAATCAGGATCCGGCTGTCCTTTAATTGTAAAAGGATGAATAGCTTTAAGATCAGGACTTAAAACAAAATACTGCGGTAGATTAAAATGCACCGATGAAGTGGAACTTCCTTCACTTTGACGGGTATAAAAACGATTTATGGCATTTACTAATGTTGCGCGTGAACCTACATAATGATTGTAAATTTCAACTTCATTGCGTTCATTAACAATAAAAATTTCCCATCCCTCAACCAAAGGAGCAAAAAAGTACTGTATTACGCCTAAAGTGGCATAGCATTCGACAATTCCCGGAACCTGAAGAGCAAACTCGGGGCGCATGCTGTAGGGTGACAAAACCGAGATGTTTTCGGATCCTGCTCCTAAATAACTTAAGCGGTTAATAATAATTCCGCGATCCTTATCATCTCGTGCTAAAAAGGTATTACGACCAATTTTAAAGGAAAGCTCCTCGCCTGTTCCCATTTTCAAGAACACTTGACGTAAAAGAGACTGCAGATCATAACGGATAAGATCTCCTCTTGAACTTGCATAAGAACTGATTTTTATGCTGCTTAAAAGCTTTCCTGCATCTGCAAATTCAGCATTGCGGGATACTCTTACCAAAGAGGAAATAAGCTGAATAACTCCGTCCTCACCTGACGGAAAAGAAATAGCGCAGGCCTCCCCCCAGGAATTTAACATCAAAAGATCAATAGATCCTACAAGACATAATCTTTCACGTCCGCAGCACAAGGATGAGCCGTAATCTAAATCAGCTGATTCTATATCCCTCATTAAAGTAGGATCGTCCTCAAAATTTAATACGACGAGGCACTCTTTAAAAGAGCGGGGACGCTGCAAATCCAAATCAGAAATAGGAGATAACAAGCTGCTCTTTAGTGCCGTAATATCAGATGCAAGCTGCTTAACTCTGCTGCTGCTTACGATACCGACCTGACCTGCGGTATAAATTGTAGTCAAACGGGTTAATATTCCGTTAAAACAAGCCCATGCAACGACTTCTACCAAACTTGATCCCACGATGATAGGAGATGAAGCTAAAATTCCGATATCGTCGGGAGCTGAAGAATAAAGGTGCCATCCCTTCTTGCACAAGGAATTCTTGGTCGGTCTTATAAAAGTTAAATAACGCTCTTTAATAGATAAAGTCAAATCGGAATTGAACAATAAAATCTTACCCGGGTAATGATCAAACGCGGCATAAAGCTTACGCGACAAAATACCGGCATCATCGGAAGTAATGGCATACTCAATTCCGTGTCTTACGGAAAAGCGCAGCAGCGCACGGTAGCTTTCCAACAATGAATAATAAAGACTTTGATAAAAACGACTGACAAAAGAAAACTTCCAGGCATCGCGGTTTATTATTTGTTTGATAAAATCCTTATCCATCTGCCAATCGGACAAGAGTTTATCAAGCAATTTGCGCCTGTAGGATAAAGCCGTACCGTCAGACAGTCCGTCAAGTCCCGAATAAATCTTTAGAAAGAAACATACCCTTAAAAGCTTCAGCCGTTTGACATCCCCGATACTATTAAGATAATCACTGACCTTTTCATACATAAGATAATAAGCATCAAGCTCTATTCCGTATCCGTCATGACTTAAAACATAATCTTTTAATTTAGAAGATAAAAGATCGGTCTGCGGATAATCATTACTGTATGCTTCCATCAACAAAATCTTTATTGCCGCCTTAAAAGGTGAATCAATACCTTTATATAAAAGCCATAATCCCGATCCGAAATACTCACCCGGCGAACTGTTGACTATAGTACCGAAATCAAACCATTCCTCTTTTTTTATACACGGATGCTTTAAGACCTTATCAACATAAAAAGCGTAATCTTCAGTTTCTTCTTTGGTCGCGATTAAAAACCAGATAATATAGCGACCGCAAATACGAAAAGACGTACGATAAAACTCATCTAATAAAAACAGATTCTGCGCACTGCCGCAATTATCGGAATCAAGGGAATCGGAAGATCCTTGGGTAAAACGGTTATCTAAAGTAACAAAAAGATTCAGATCAACTCCGCAGCCATGCGCAAAAGCAGATAAAAAACGACATTTTTCATTTAAAAAGGAAAGTCTTTGCGCACTGATATCATGACCTACGCATACCCAAATATCCAAATCGGAATTAACGCCCTGACCTATTGAAGAAGTACTGCCCATGGCATATAGCGCCAAAATTTCATTTTTCTTAGGTTTTTCCAATAATTCTTCAGGGGAAAGCCGAGATTTTAACCAGTCTTTATGAAAATCATCAAGAGCAAATCCGTCAATGCCGCACGGCACGTCATTATGCTTAAATCCGGGAAGATGAGGATCGTTATAATTTAAAAATAAAGGGATTAAAGACAAAAATTTCCGAGCTTTTACCGTCATTACCGATTGGGCGCGAACAAGACGTTCTCGATTCAGATCAAGATATCGCTTTAACCTTAGCGGTAATTCTTTATCAAAGACGTCTGTCATACATTTTTTCCTCGGCTAAGAAAATATTTTACCCACTAAAAATGTGACGGTAAATACAGATCACAAGATCTAACAATAATAGATACAAGGATTTTTTATCAAATCCCGTAAAATGGTAAAATTAGGATTCAGATAAATTTTTGCAAAGATTAAGGTTTCTTATGGCGAAGACAACAGATAAAGGCCAAAACAAAAACAATGATGTCATCAATAAAAAAGAAGAGCCGGCCAAAGAGGCATCTCTTAAAGCTGCAGCAGATGACATAAAAAATTTAGAACAGGAAATGCAGGATATTGAGGATAAGGCACAAAGCTTGCGTGCTCAAGAAGAAGCAGTTGCCAAGGCAAGCACTGAAGATCAAAAAGCAAAAGAAGCAGAAATGCCGCAAAAAGATGAGAATCAGGAGCAAAAAAGCCAAAAAGGCGCCGATCCTGTAAACACCTACAGTGATCCTTATTATGATCAGGCAAAGCAACTAAGTGATTTAAACAAGAAAATTAAATCTTTAAAAGGAAGTAATTTTATTCTGACATCACTTAGCGTCGTGATCTTTATCGGTCTTGCCGCTTTTGCCATTTACTCAGTAAAAACTACCGATGTGCTGCAGGCAAAAGATGATATGCTTGAAGCAAATCAGCAGGAGATTTTAAACGTTAAAAACCAGCTTCAAGACTCGGCTCAATCCTTAAGTCAGGCTTCTGAGCAAATCAATCTGCTTTTAATGCGCAACGGCGAGCTTGAGGATGCGTTAAATTCGTATAAGGGATTGGACGGCAAATTGACCGGAATCGAAAGTGCCAATAAGACCAACGCCTCAAATATTGCTTCATTATCAGCAAGACTCAAGCGTTATGAAACACAGAATCCTGATGATTGGCGCCTTGCCGAATGCTTCTTCCTCGTCAATAACGCCATGCAGAAGGCGGTTTTTGACAAAGACGTAAAAGCTGCCTTATGGTTCTTAAATAATGCCAACCTGCTTATCGCCGATATTGAAGATACTGATGTCATTGCAATAAGAGAAGCGATAAATGCTGATATTACGACGCTTTCAAACTTAAAGCCCATTGATCGTTACGGCATCAATATCGCTCTTAATGAGGTTTATAAAAACATTGATAATCTGGTCTTAAAAGGCTTTTCCGATGCAGACATGCGTAAAGATGCCTTCCAGAAAGAAACCACTCCTACGGACAGTATCTTAAATTGGAAAGATAATATCCTGAATTCAGCAAAAGAGTTTTCTTCCCGCTTTATTGAAGTAAGGCGTAAAGATCCAAAAGAAACCGATGCTTTCTTATCGCCTACCCAGGAGGCCTATCTTAGAGAAAATATTAAGACCAGAATTCTACTTGCAAAAGCTGATCTTAATTACTCTGATGCACAAGACTACGCTTTTAACCTTAACGACGCGTTATCTTTAGTCAAAGCCTACTTTGATAATGATCATCAAGTCACCAAGACTGTTATCAACGATATTAATGAGCTCTTACAAAAGAGTGTAGATCTGGATACTCCGACCGTACTTAGCAGCAGTGCTTTATTTAATAAATTTGCCAAAGAGCGAATTTTAGAGCCTATTGATGTCGTAAACAGAGGAGAACAGCAATGATTAAAATCTGCATTGCGCTCCTTGTAACCTGCGCTGCAATCTTTATCGGTCCGTACTTAGCAGATTCGCAAGGATACATACATATTGCGACAAACGACTATATTATAGAGATGTCGGTAGTTACCGGTACCGTATTGACCGTAATTGCTTTTATCATTTTCTATTTTGCCGTCAATTTTGTTTTGTCCGTGATGCACCTGCCGCACGGAGCCTCGCTGATGTTAAAGCGCCGTGCCGACAAGAAACAAATAACATGGCAAAACAATGCGTTTATCGCCTACGAAGAAGGAGATTTCAAACGTACTTTAGCTTTATTCAATAAAGCTCCTAAAAAAGATCAAATCCCTACCTTTACTAAGTTCATTGCAGCAGATGCTGCTTTTGAACTGGGAGATTATGCAAAAACCACTGCTATTCTGGATGAGATTGAGAAAAGCGATCCGCATGCAAAAGTTGCAGTTGCAATCGTCAGAGCCAAGATGAATTTCAAACTTGGAAATGTCGAAGCCGCACTTGAGACGCTGCAGCCGTTAAAGCTTAAAGACTCGTCTTTCATTTCTAAAATAAGCTATCAAAGCTTAAAAAATGAAAATGACTTTGAAGGGCTTGCGGAAATGGCTCCCCGTCTCATCTCTGACAAAATCATTGACGATCATGAAGCTAATAATATCTATACCGCAGCTTTCACGCAAAAACTTGCGTTATTAACTAAAACCAATGAAGCTTTAGCATTAAGAAAATTACTGCCTAAAAAAGTCAGATATATTCTGCCTATAAATACGCAGCTTTTATTGAAGATTGATGAGTTTAAAGACACTAATGCCGTTAACAAGCTTGCCTGTGATCTTTTAAGTCACAATCAAGATGAGCCTGAACTGTATAAAGCTATAAGCAATTTACAGTCAGCTCTGCCAAAAGTCAGAGAAGCTGTAGGTAAAAGGCTTGAGATGCATGCCGCTGACGATGAGGCTAAATGCTCTATGCTAAAAGCCTTAGCTCAGCTTGAGAGTAATGAAAATCTTAACGAAAAAGCCTGTGAACATCTTTTGGCAGCGATGCAAATAAAAGAAGATGCAGATATTTGCTATCGCCTTGCATTGATTTACAGCAAATTAAGATTATTTGAAAAGGCAAGTCAATATTTTATGCGCTGCTGCTAACAATCTCAGCTATAAAAAGAGGGCCTCAGCCCTCTTTTTATATCAGCGTAAAAACTGTTGATAAGCAGTATTTCCCGTTACTTCAACGGCCGGATAATTTACTTTCTTAATAAAATCATCCAGATTCTTGCTTTGATCCTGGGCAACGTTGAATCCGCACAAAACGCTGCAAAATTCCAAACCGGAAATACGGAAATGGAAAAGCGTAATGCTGAACATATTGCCAAGAGCATTCAAGAACCTTATCAAGGCTTCCTTTGAATTTGGGAACTCAAATAAAAACAGCTTTTCGTCAAGCTCTAAGGTAGGATGTCCGCCGACCATATAACGTACGTGATCTTTGGCTATAGCGTCATCGGTAAGATTGGTCACCAGATATCCCTGCTTTTTTAATGATGCAGAAATACTGTCCAACTCTTGCTTACCGTTAGTAAGCTCTACGGATGCAAAGACACGAGCACGATTTTTATGGGAATAGCGGTAACTGAACTCCGTTACGTGACGATCGCCTAAGGCTTTGCAGAAATTAAGGAACGAACCTTTTTCCTCAGGGATCTCAACTGATAAAATTCCTTCAGCCATCTCGCCCACATCGCAGCGCTCGGCAACCATACGCAAAGTATGGAACTTAACGTTTGCTCCCGAAAGAACTGCAATGTAATTGCCTTTATTTTCACATTCATTCTCACGAACATACTTTTTAAGACCGGCAAGAGCCAAAGCACCTGACGGTTCGGCAATGGCACGGGTATCATCGAAAATATCTTTCATCGCAGCACAGATTTCATCATTTGAACAAGTAATGATTTCATCTACGTACTGTTTGCAAAGACGGAAAGTCTCATCTCCTGCTTTGCTTACGGCCACGCCGTCGGCAAAATGCGAAACAAAACCGATATCGCACGGTTTACCGCGTTCAATTGCCGCTTTCATGCAGGCACTGCCTTCAGCTTCTACCCCGACCACCCGAATGGAAGGGATAAGCGCCTTAATATATACGGCAATGCCAGCAGCTAAGCCGCCGCCCCCTATCTGGACGAAAATCGTATTAATGTCAGAACACTGGCCTAACAGCTCATGAGCTATAGTTCCTTGTCCTGCGATAACATCAGGATCGTCATACGGAGGGATCAGAGTCAATCCTTCATTTTGAGCCAGCTCTTTGGCATGTTCGTAAGCCTCATTAAAAGACTCACCGAACAGCACTACCTCTCCGCCCAAGCGCCTTACCGCATCCACTTTTAAATCAGGTGTAGATGTAGGCATGACAATCACGGCACGAGTTTGAAGTTTTCCGGCTGAGACCGCAACACCCTGAGCGTGATTTCCTGCAGAAGCTGCCACCACACCGTGCTTTAACTGTTCGGGAGTGAGATTTAACATTTTGTTATAAGCACCGCGGATTTTAAAAGAATGAATTTTCTGATAATCCTCTCGCTTTAACAAAATATTCACGCCCAAACGCTCTGATAATTTATCAAGCTTATGCAACGGGGTGACTCGCGCCACCTCGTAAATGCGTGATAACAGAATCTTATGTAAATATTCCTGATCGGTTAATAATTTTTTAGCCATACTATAAGGCCTCGATCTTAGAACGATCGCGAACACCGCCTTTATCTGCGCTTGATGCCATAGCTGCATATGCCTTTAACGCAAACGATACTTCGCGATCACGTTTTACCGGCTTCCAAGCCTTAGGACCGCGTTTTTCCATCTCGTCACGGCGAGCTTTTAAAGTCTCGTCATCAACGCACATTCTTATCGAACGATTCGGAATATCGATTTCAATTAAATCGTTTTCTTCAAGCAAACCGATATTGCCGCCGTTTGCAGCTTCAGGGGAGACGTGACCTATAGACAATCCCGAAGATCCGCCGGAGAATCTGCCGTCAGTGATTAAAGCACACTTCTTGCCAAGGCCTACTGACTTAATATAGGAAGTCGGATACAACATTTCCTGCATACCGGGACCGCCGTGAGGTCCTTCATAACGGACAATCACGACATCGCCGGCTTTAACTTTTCCGTGCAAAATACCGTCAACGGCGTCTTCCTGAGATTCAAAGATTCTGGCAGGACCTACAAATTTCAAAATTGAAGAATCAACACCGGCAGTCTTAACGATACAGCCGTTTTCCGCCAGATTTCCATACAGAACAGCAAGACCGCCGTCTGTTGAATATGCATGATCATAATCGCGGATGCAGCCTTCTTTTCTGTCTAAATCAAGGCTGTCATAACGACAATCCTGAGAAAATGCCTTAAGGCTCTTTACTCCTGCAGGTGCGGCTTTATAAAAATCAAGGACCTTAGGATCGTCGGTAGTTGTGACGTCATAATGCTTGATTTCCTCTGCCATGGTCATACCGAGAACGGTCTTGCATTCAGGGTTAATCAAATCTTTTCTTAAAAGCTCACCTAAAATGCCCATTACGCCGCCGGCTCTATGAACATCTTCCATATGATATTTAGTGGTAGACGGAGCTACTTTGCATAAATGACGGACATGACGGGACAAACGATCAATATCGTTCATAGTAAAATCGATTCCGCCTTCTTGAGCTACGGCAAGCAAATGCAATACGGTATTAGTGGAGCCGCCCATAGCGATGTCCATGGTCATAGCATTTTCAAAAGCTTGACGATTAGCGATATTGCGCGGTAAAACCGACTCGTCATCATGCTCATAATAAGCCTTTGCCATCTCAACAATACGCTGTGCAGCTTTGACAAAGAGCTCGCGGCGCAATTTATGGGTAGCGACCAAGCTGCCGTTACCAGGCAATGCCAAACCTAAAGCCTCGGTCAGGCAGTTCATGGAATTGGCGGTAAACATACCTGAGCAGGAACCGCAAGTCGGGCAGCTTACTTCCTCAACTTCCTTTACGGTTTCATCTGTCACATCAGGCTCTGCAGAAATGATCATTGCGTCAATCAAATCAAGCTTATGGTCAATAACCTTGCTGCGGCCTGCCTCCATCGGGCCTCCGGACACGAAAATCACCGGAATATTAAGACGCATGGCGGCCATAAGCATACCGGGAGTTACTTTATCGCAATTTGAAATGCAGACTAAAGCATCGGCTTTATGAGCGTTCACCATATATTCAACACTGTCGGCAATGATATCGCGTGAAGGCAAAGAATAAAGCATACCGGTATGGCCCATGGCGATACCGTCGTCAACGGCAATAGTATTAAATTCTTTAGCGATACCGCCTGCTTTTTCGATTTCTTCAACTACAAGCTGTCCGATATCATGTAAGTGCACATGTCCCGGCACAAATTGAGTGAAGGAATTGGCAACTGCAATAATCGGCTTGCCGAAATCTTCAGCTTTAACACCGGTAGCTCTCCACAAAGCACGGGCACCGGCCATTATTTTTCCTTCATAAGTAACGCTTGAACGGTATTTAGGCATGATATTTTCCTTTTTATTATTTTTGACAAAAAAGCCCGCACGAAATGAGATAAGCGGGCTTTTGTTGAGATCTTTTAAAGCAAATAAAAATTACTTCTTAACCGGAGTCAACCAACCCCATTTATCTTCAACACGACCCTGAACGACGTCAAAGAACAGCTTCTGAATCTTTTCAGTCAAAGGTCCGCGATAACCGCAGCCTACAGGGATACCGTCAACGCTGGCAATCGGGGTGATTTCAGCTGCGGTACCGGAGAAGAACATTTCATCGGCAAGATAAACCATTTCACGAGGAATGCGCTGCTCTCTTACCTCAAGGCCTAAGACTTCCTTAGCTAAAGTAATGATAGACAAGCGGGTAATACCAGGAAGCAGACCGCAGGTATACGGAGCGGTATAGAGAACGCCGTCTTTAATGATAAAGATATTTTCGCCGGAGCCTTCTGAAACATAACCGTTGACATCCAAAGCAACTGCTTCATCGTAACCGTTTTGAGCACACTCATTGGCAATAAGAATTGAAGACAGATAGTTGCCGGCAGCCTTTGCTTCTGTAGGAATAGTATCAGGAGCTAAACGGCGCCATGAAGAAACACCGACTTTAACGCCTTTCTTTAAGCCTTCCTCACCAAGATAAGCACCCCAAGGGATAGCTCCTACCATAACCTGAGCTTTAGCACCGTCAGGAACTCTTACGCCTAAGCCGACGTTGCCAATAAATACGAGCGGACGGATATAACCTGACGGAAGATTGTTTTCAGTCATGATCTTGCAGCAGGCGTCCATTACTTCTTCTTTAGTAAAAGGAATATCAAAACGATAAATCTTTGAAGAATTAAACAGGCGATCGATGTGCTCTTTTAAACGGAAAATGCAGGTGCCGTTCGGAGTCTCGTATGCACGAATACCTTCAAATACGGAAGAACCGTAGTGTAAAGCATGAGTCATTACATGAACGTTAGCGTTCTCCCAAGGAACCATTTCTCCGTTAAACCAAATATACTTTGTAGTAGCGGTATTGCCCATTTTATTTACCTTACTTAATTTCTTTTATTTAATAACTTTTTGAATTCGTGATTTTTTAAGTCGGAGGTTACCGGTATAAAAAATCAAAGGGTCCTTGCATCCTTTTTATGCAGTGACTCTGATTTTGCCGTTTAGCTTTTAGCCTGCGGCAACTGCTTGTTTTTGATTCTATCACAGCAAAATAAAGCCGATCGATCTAAAAAAAAACACATAAGATGATTGATTTTCGATCTGTATGAGTCTATTACTATTTATCTATTAAATTCAAATAGTTATTTGCTTTAATCTGTAAAAAACACATCTTTTTTATGAAATTTTTGCATCAAAAGAAGGCATCAAAAGATCAATATTGCATTAAAATAGTGCACGTTTATTTTTAGGCACAAAGTTATTAACCCATTACCCAACAAAATAAAACTGCAAAAGCAGTCATTTTTTGGCACAATATGCACGATCACAATCTATCGGGTACAAAATATGCTTTCTTTTCTTCCTGGCCCTTTATTATTCGTCATCAACTTTATATTAATCGTTATTAATACCGTAATAATCGCCACCCCGATTTTAATCCTTGCTCTGCTGCGCGTTTTATTGCCCTTTGCGCCAGTTATTAAAATTATCGAAAGACTTAATCTTTTTTTATACGGGATCTGGGTCCAAAACAACTCACTGACCATAGCGCTAACCAACAAAATAGATTGGCAGATAAGTTCAGAGGAGTTAAATAAAATAAAAAATTCCTGCATCATCATCTGCAATCATCAAAGCTGGGCAGACATTGTAATGATTTGCCATATTTTCAGGGGCAAAATTCCTATTACCAAGTTCTTTTTAAAGCACTCGCTTATTTATATTCCGTTAATCGGTCTTGCCTGCCTCGGACTTGGCATGCCTTTTTTGCGCCGTTACAGCAAACAGCAACTGCTGAAAAATCCCAAACTTAAAACCAAGGATATCGAAAGCACCAACAAAGCATGCCGCAGACTTATTCACGCTCCCTCAACCTTAGTAAATTTCGTTGAAGGAACCCGCTATACTAAAGAAAAGGCTGCTGCCGTAAAATCTCCCTATCATCACCTGATGCCGCCTAAAGCCGCATCTTTAGGTATTGCCCTCGGGCAAATCGGCAAAGATATTGAGATCCTTTTTAACACAACACTGCGCTATCCTGATAATGAAGAAAGTCCTTTTATCGATATGCTAAAAGGAAAGCTTAAGACCGTTTATGCCAGTATCGAACCTATAAAAGTGACGGATGAAATTATCGGTGACTATCTTGGAGACAAGCAGTTTAAGCATTCTTTTACCTTATGGCTGCGTGAGCTTTGGGAAAGAAAAGATGCTGAGCTTGATGAAATGTATAAAAAAAGAGAGAAATAAAAATCCCCGCCGAAAAAGATTAACCGGCGGGACAAGAGGATTAGTCAAGAGTCAAAAGATAAGCGATTAAATCAATAAACTCGCCCTGAGTGTCCACTGACTCCATAATTGTAAGATATTTGCCGTTTACCACGACCTCAGGAACGGCATCAAGTTTATAGTCATCAGTAAGTTTATCCCAAGTTGAGACTTTACCTAAGACCGGGAAAGAATTGTAATCGGATTCAAAAGTCTGTGCCGGGACGCCGAGAGACTCAAACAGCTTAACAAAATCGTCATGTGATGACGGAATATTGCCGTCAACGTGCATTTGCTTAAATAAGGTTTCCACGTACAAATCATCGATTTTAAGCAGCTGAGCTACAGCTAAAGCTTTTTGCGACTCTACACCCATATTGCCGCCCAGAAGATTTATGGGATTGCGTTCAAAGGCTGCTTCATTTTTAAAACGTTCTTCAATCTGATTGAACATCGGCTGAAGCGAATAACAATGTCCGCACCAAAACGAAAAGAATTCACGGATCTCTTTATGCGGCGTTGCGGTTTGCGCAATTACTTTATAATTTACGCCTTCTTTAAAAGCATCTGCCGCCTGCACCTGACAGGAAAAAAAGCCGACAATTGCCAAAATTGACACCAGAAATTTTTTAATCATATTTTTGCTCCTAAAGCATATGCCATCTTGTAACTTTGGCATAAAGCTTTTTTATATCTTGGCGTTTACGCTGCATTCTGCAGCTTAAATGACGATGCAGTGTCTTCAACAAAAAATCAGAGCCTACTGCAAATTGGCATAAAGCCGCAAGACGTTTTACATCAGAACGCGAAATTTTTAAATCACTGCCTTTTCCAAAAGGGTTCTTGGCGATTTTCTTTAAAGTCATGATCGCCATCGCTACATTAAAATAACAAAAGAGCCTTATCCCCCTTTCTTTTGCAGGAACGGATAAAACAAAATCCAAAGCGTCATCAAGATGCCCCATGGTCTTTTTGACATAAAACTCTATCTCGTCCTTACGCTTGTCTTCTGCAACTCTAGGCAAAAATGAAACACTGCGGACATTGTCTTCGTAGCGATCTTTTAAAATATTGGTAAGCTGCAGCCCCTCACCGAAGCTTACCGCTTTTGCCATGATATCCATACCGGGGGATGCGCTTTTGACGGTAATATTAAAAAATAACGAAGCCAAAAGCTCACCGACAACGCCTGCCACCATATAGCAGTAATCATCAACGTCATCTTCATTTTTTATCTTGGTTTCAGCAATTTTATCCGCCATTCCCGAGGACAGAACCCCGACCCCGCGGGATAGGATATCAAGCTGCATTTTAGGAAAAGACAAAGTACGGTTGATAACCTCTACCATATCTTCAAGCAAAGCGTATTCAGCCTCTTTTGCCCCGTCTTTAACCAATAAAAGAGCTTTTTCTCTTAAAGAGATTAATAAAGCTTCATTTTGAAAACCGTTAAAAGCCAAAAAAGCGAAATCTTTAAGCCATACTGCTTTTTTTACAGCATCAGCCTTAGGATCATCTTCGATGGTATCGGCGATGCGACACAACAAATAAGCATTTCCCACATAATCCCTAAGGTCAGGGGGTAAAAGAGGAATGGTCAATGCAAAAGTGCGTGACACTTTTTGTAAGTGGTCTTGTTGCTTTTCTAAAGACATAGCTTGGATTTCAGGCATTTTGCTTCTTCTTTTTTGTAGTAAAATCACGACAACAATTGTAACAAAATTAAGGAAGCAAGATGGCACAAACACAAGAACAAGAGCATCCTCCTGTCGGCAACTTATTATTAAGAACTCTTGCCATGCCGGGAGATACCAATCCTGCAGGAGATATTTTCGGCGGATGGATCATGTCGCAAATGGACATCTCAGGCGCGATTTTAGCAAGAGAAATTGCCGGAGGAAGAGTTGTTACCGTCGCAGTTGATGCCATGAGCTTTTTAAAACCGGTAAATGTCGGTGATGTCGTCTGCTGTTACGGCCGCTGCATACACGTAGGACATACTTCTCTTAAAATCAAACTTGAGATTTGGGTAAAAAAAGTTTACGAAACTGAAAGAGCTTCACGCAATAAAGTTACCGAGGCATCTTTTACTTATGTTGCAGTTGATGATAACGGCAGACCTCGCCCGCTTCCTGACAACGCAGAAGAAATCGCCAAATACGGAATTGATGCCGCTTGCGTCGGCTTAAAAGAAGACGGGACGATTAAATAGATTATTTTAGATTTTTAATCAAAAGCAGGTAATTTCTGCTTTTGATTAATATCATAATTAATAAGAATTCATATCACGCTTAATGCTTACAAGAGAAATAAGGCAAGCATCAACCAAGCGATAATAACGGTTTAAAGTCCAAAAAGCTTTATCTTTACGTACTGCAAGAACATATCCTACAAGCATCAGATTAATTGCTTCAGCCGCCAGCTCTACATCGACATCTGCAGGCAGCTGTCTGCGGCGAATTGCATTTTTAATACCTTCTTTTAAATAATAAACGCGATTTCGCACCAGTTCGTGCATTCTATAGTGAAGCTCTTCTTCACCTATAATCTCAAGTAAAGCGCTCGATCCGATTTTGGCAATTTCCGAGACAAACAATAAATTAGCTTCATTAGTACCGTGAGCATAAAGCCATTTACGGATACAGCCTAAAGGGTCAAATTCACTTTCTTTGGCTGAATCAAGCAGCGGCTCAACCAAATTTTTATCCTTGGCAATTGCCTGCAGCAACTCAATTAAAAGCTCTCCTTTATTCTCAAAATGCCAATAAATAGCACCGCGCGTAACACCAGCAGCTCGGGCAACGTCCGATAAACTGGTTTTTTCATAACCTTTTGAAGAGAACAAAGTAACGGCTGCATCCATTATTTGTTTTTTAGTCTGCAAGGCTTCTTCATGTGTACGCTTCGGCATTATTGTTTAACCCTATGATTTTAAATATAAAATATTCGATCGAGTCTTTTTGGAGAATAACATACATCAGTGTATGTTTATTTTGACTTAGTTTACATAAAAATATTCATCTGTGAATAGGCATCGAATAAAAATTTTTACGATAAAACTCCTCTCAATCCCTTATAAGAAGTAAATTTTCTGCTATTGTTTTTTTAATCAAAAAACGCTTGCATTCATAATTTGCATTTTTGTCTTTATAAGTATTTGGCGATTTATTTAATTTTCTTATTATCTTATTGAAATAAAAGAAAAATATTGCTTAACCTTCGTGACAATTATTTTATTCATACATTAGTGTATGTTTAAAATAAAAGTTTTATAATTTAAGGTCATAATTCTCTTTACAATAACAAGCTAAAACCAGGAAAAATTATATGTTCTTGTCTAAGGTCAAGCATAAAAATCTTATCCCGGGAGCAATTGCTCTTTCAGTTTTTATTCTTTCCGGATGTGAAAAAGAAGCTGCCACTCAAGCAGCCAGCGCTGCAGTCCCCGTAGACGTTGCAGTAGTTACAACCATGGACGTTCCGGTAACTTCAAGACTTACAGGACGCGCCGACCCTGTCCGCAAAGCCGAAGTGAGACCGCAGGTTTCAGGCATCATTCTTAAGCGTTTATTTACCGAAGGCTCTATCGTTGAAGAAGGACAGCAGCTTTACCAAATTGATCCTGCTTTGTACGAAGCAGCTGTAGACAGCGCCAAAGCACAGCTTGAAAGTGCTAAAGCAACTTTAACCTCCACTTCTTTGCGTTTTGACCGTTACAAAAAACTTATAAAATCAAACGCTATCAGTAAACAGGATTATGACGACGCCGAAGCTGCATACCTGCAGGCAAAAGCAAGCGTAAACAGCGCCAAAGCACAGCTTAAAACCGCTGAAATCAATCTTGCATATACCAAAGTCTATGCCCCTATTTCAGGACGTATCGGAAAATCTGACTTTACCGAAGGTGCATTAGTCAGTGCTCAGCAGGCAAACCCTCTTGCCACCATTCAGCAGCTTGATCCGATGTACGTTGATTTAGGTCAGTCCGTTGAGCAGCACTTGGCTCTGCGCCGCGCCGTAGAAAGCGGTTCTTTTAAGCTTGTTGACGGAAAAGCCCCGCTTGATATTTATTTCTCTGACGGCAGTAAATATAACCTTCCCGGCCAACTTGAGTTCTCCGATATAACGGTTGACGAAACTACCGGCATGGTAAACCTTCGTACCATTCTGCCTAACCCGGATAACGTTATCCTTCCCGGAATGTTCATAAGAGGCGATATTAACGAAGGTTATATCCCGGATGCCACAGTTGTCCGTAAAGATGCAGTAATCAGAGAAGCTGCCGGTGAAACTTATGTTTACACCATTACCCCTGAAAACAAAGCTAAAAGAACCGTGGTTAAAGTCGGTACCGAGTATCAGGACATTTTCGTTATTACCGACGGCCTTATGCCAGGGGACAAAGTCATTACCAGCAATATCCAGAAGATCCGTACCGGAACTGATGTCTCTGAAGTTGACAACAGTCAGGAAAAAGATAAGGCGGAATAATAAGGATTGATTGGAGATAATAAATAATGGCTCGTTTCTTTATTAATCGCCCGATTTTTGCATGGGTGATTGCGATTGTCATCATGCTTGCGGGATTGTTCGCAGTTTTCACGCTGCCTATTTCCCAGTATCCGACAATTGCACCTCCGTCAGTTTCCATTCGCTCATCATATCCTGGTGCTGACGCAACTACCGTAGAGCGCTCCGTTACTCAGATCATTGAGCAGAACATGACCGGTCTTGACGGCTACATGTACATGTCGGCAACTTCCGACTCATACGGTAATTCAGACATCACTATCACCTTTGAACCGGGAACCAACCCGGATATTGCCCAGGTTCAGGTGCAAAACAAGCTGCAGCAGACTCAGTCTCAGTTACCTGAAGTCGTACAGTCAAACGGTGTTGATGTCACCAAGAGTACCAACGCTTTCTTGATGGTAGTTGGTCTTAACGCCATTGACGGAGTTCACACCAATACCGACTTATCAGACTATATTTATGCCAACATCCGAGAGCCGATGGCTCGTGTCCAGGGTGTAGGCGACTTAATGGTATTCGGTTCTGAGTACGCAATGCGTATTTGGCTTGATCCTGAAAAACTTAACAACCTTGCCGTTACCGTAGCTGAAGTCAATTCGGCAATCACAGCACAAAACGCTCAGATCACTTACGGCTCATTAGGCGGTACTCCTGCTGTTGCCGGACAGCAATACGCATATTCCATCACCGGTCAATCGCGTTTACAAAATGTTGAACAATTTGAAAACATCCTCATTCGCGTAAACCAGGACGGAAGCAAAATCCACCTTAAAGATGTAGCACGAATTGAACTTGGTTCTGAGAGTTATAACGTTCAAGGCTCATACAACCACTTGCCTTCATCAGGTCTTGCTATTCGTTTGTCATCAGGCGCTAACGCTCTTGATACGGCAAAACGCGTTAAAGAGCTTATCAATGAGTTAAGCGTATACTTCCCCGAATGGATCGAAGTCAATTATCCGTATGACACCACCGACTTTATTAATATTTCAATTAACGAAGTATTCCATACCTTAATTGAAGCAATTATCCTCGTCGTTATCATTATGTACGTGTTCTTACAAAATGTAAGAGCAACCTTGATTCCGACGATTACGGTTCCGGTCGTATTGCTCGGCACATTTGCCATCATGTCAGTATTCGGCTTTTCAATTAATACCTTGACCATGTTCGGCTTGGTATTGGCGATCGGCTTGTTGGTGGATGACGCCATCGTGGTTGTCGAAAACGTGGAACGAATCATCCATGAAGAGAATCTGCCGCCAAAAGAAGCGACAGAAAGATCCATGGATCAGATCACCGGAGCTTTGATCGGTATTGCTTTGGTACTATCAGCCGTTTTTGTTCCGATGGCATTCTTCGGCGGTTCTACCGGTGTTATTTACCGCCAATTCTCCATCACTATCGTTTCAGCCATGACTTTGTCGGTGCTGATTGCTTTGATTTTGACTCCTGCTTTGTGCGCTACCATTCTGCAAGGAAAAGATCATCGTAACCTTAAGCCGAAAAATGTCATTTTAAGAAAAATCTCCGGTGGCTTTTCCATATTGTTTAAACCGCTTGAGTTTTTCTTCTCCGGCTTTAACCGTTTTTATAACGCTTTAAGCGTAAGCTACCAAAAACATGTAAGCAAAGTAGTACATCAGATTAAACGTCAAATCGTTATTTATATCGGTATTTGCGTTGCCTTGGTTTATTGCTTCCTGAAAATTCCGTCAGCGTTCTTGCCGACAGAAGATCAGGGTGTGCTCCTTGCTATGGTTAATTTACCGGCAGGTTCTACCGTAGAGAAGACCGGCGGAGCATTACGTAAAATGGCAGATTACTTCCTTATTGAGGAAGAAAAAAATGTAGCCTCCGTAATGTACGTAACCGGATTCTCCTTCGCCGGTTCCGGACAAAACGCAGGTCTTGCCTTCGTAAGGCTTAAAGATTGGTCAGAAAGAACAGAGCCCGATCAGCATGCTGACGCGATTGCCAACCGTTCTTACATGCCGCTTATGGGCATTCGTGAAGGTCTTGCATATGCATTCAACATTCCGGCAATTCCTGAATTAGGTACAGCAAACGGCTTTGATATGTACTTAATGGATAACGGAGGAGCCGGACACGAAGCCCTGACCAAAGTAAGACAAGACTATGTCTATGCCGCACAGCAGTCTCCGCTTTTAATGCAAGTTCGTGCCAACGGTATGGATGATACCCCTCAGTTTAAGCTGAACCTTGATTACGAAAAGGCAATGTCGCTGGGATTGTCCATTGCCGATATTAACAATACTCTGTCAGTTGCTTGGGGTTCTGCTTATATCGATAACTTTATGGAGCGTTCACGCGTTAAAAAAGTTTATCTGCAGGCAGAAGCTTCTGCTCGTATGACCGAACTTGATCTTAACAAGTGGTACGTACGCAACAACGAAGGACAGATGATTCCGTTCAGTGCTTTTGCCTCAACTGAATGGACTTACGGTTCACCGCGACTTGAACGTTATAACGGTGTCGGCGCCATGAATATTCAAGGTGCCCCAGCCCCCGGAGTTTCAACCGGTGAAGCTATGGATGAAATGGAACGCATAGCAGCTGAAGTACTGCCACCAGGCTACAGTATTTCCTGGACCGGTGTTTCCTACCAGGAAAGATTGTCAGGACAGCAAGCTCCTATGCTTTATGCCGTATCCATCTTGGTAGTATTCTTATGCTTGGCTGCCTTGTATGAATCATGGTCAATTCCGTTTGCCGTTATGATGGTTCTGCCGCTTGGTATTATCGGTGCCGTACTTGCAGCTCTTATTACTCAATACGTGCCTGTTCAAACGGTACTTACCAATGACGTTTACTTCCAGGTAGGTTTGCTGACGACAGTGGGATTGTCGGCAAAGAACGCTATTTTGATCGTAGAGTTTGCCAAAGAGCTTTACGATAAAGGTTCGCGCCTTACCGAAGCGGTTATCGAAGCTGCCATAATCCGTTTGCGCCCGATCCTTATGACCTCAGCGGCATTCATTTTAGGTGTATTGCCGCTTGCCGTAAGCTCCGGTGCAGGCGCTGCCGGTCGAAACGAAATCGGTATCTGCGTTATCGGCGGTATGTTATCAGCAACCGTGCTTGCTATTTTCTTCGTTCCGGTATTCTTCGTCCTTATCATGAGATACTTCACGAAGTATATTCCGCCTGAAACCAAGAAAAAGCTCGCTGAAAGAGAACGTCAGAGACTTGAAAGGCTTTATCAGAAATCAAGAGAAGCTGAGGAAGCTAAGAGAATCGACAATTTGTAAAGAGAAGTAATTTCAAATCCCCGCAAGCTCATGTTGCGGGGATTTTTTTAAATGATTAACGACGGGATGCTAATGTCACGGCATCATCAATATCTTCATACGAAAAAGGAGCCAAAGCAAAAGGGCCTTCAAGCATAATAGAACGCATCAGAGCTGCGTCGTTTACTTTAGATTCAGCATTATTAGCCAAAATTATGCCTTTTTCCTCAAGGTACAGACCGTTGTTTAAAGATGCCTGAGCATTTTTTACACGCATTCTGTAAATAGTTGAAGCGAGCTTTAAAGATGAATTTACGGTAAGGCCATAATGTCTGTCATCTAAACACTCGACTGCAAAACGGCGGTTTAACACTAAAGCTCTTAGCACGCCAAAGCCTAATTGAACTGACTTTAAATCCATCTGCTCAATAAGTCCCGCCTCAACCATGCTTAAGGCAAAATCGTTTTCCATAAGTAAAACGACTTTATCGCTGTCGGTAGCAAATACCTGAAAATTTTCACGAATAACTAAAGGTCCAGTAATAACCGAGGCTCCTTCAACGGTTAAAAAATCGTCAACTCTTTCTCCCTGCACCAAGTAAGGATCGCAGGAACAAACATTACAATCTGTATCCCTTAAAATTTTAAGTAAATAAGGATAAGAAACTCCCGGATCTGTTAAATCTTCCGGGGAAGATAAATCTTCAGTTAAAGACAAGCCTGAAGCATTGTTAAAAATAGCTTTGTCCGCTACATTACGCGTCAAAGTATATGTAGGGAGCAAGACGTCATAAAGTTCGAAAAATAACGAATCACGTAAATTAATCTCATGATTTTTAAGACGTGAATTAAACAATGCACAGAAAAAAGAACGGGCATAATTTTGTGAATGGTCAAAGCGTACAGCAGTGACCGGAGAAACAATTAAAGAAGAAGGAGAAATTAATAAAGCAACTTCTCTGCCGCCGCTTACGTGATGAAAAACAGCGCTTTCCTTAATATATCCTTCTGCTACCCAGCGCTTTGCCAAATCGGGCATTACAGCCAAAATCAAAGCACTGTTATCTTCACTTGCATATATCTGCCATACTGCTGCATTATCAAGCATATCGCTAACTTGCAAGCCGTCCGGCAAAATCTCACCTACAGACAAAAAAGAATCCGTTTTTGCATCCATGTCTACAATAAATTTAGACTCATTTACTATGAAATCTGACATATCCACCTCTCTTTTTTGCAATAGGATACATGACTTAACAAAAAGATGTTGACAGAAATTCGCATTAAGATAAAAATTTACATTTTTGATAATGCTTTGCAACAAATTTCATTTTCACCGAAAATTAATTACAATCAGATAAGCGCAAATGTTATTTGAGCAAAAGTTAATTTGATATTGCCAAAATCATTTACACAAAAGTCGAGAAAGTTATGGATAAGATCGGTCTTTTTTATGGTACTTACACCGGAATAACCGGAATGATTGCAGAAAAAATAGCCGATGAGTTAGGGCGTGATAATGTAGATTTGCACAATATCTGCTGCGACGGTGAGCAGATGGACAAATACGACAAATTGATTATCGGAACTTCAACCTGGAGTATCGGCGAGTTACAGGAAGACTGGGACAATTTCATGCCGAAACTGCAAACCATGAACTTTGAAGGAAAAACCGTTGCCCTTTTCGGAACTGGCGATCAAATCGGCTATCCTGATACCTTCCTTGACGGCATGGGAATGCTTTATGAAACTTTCCAATTCCGCGGCGCAAAATTCATCGGTTTCTGGCCGACTGTCGGATATGATTTTACAAGCCCGCTGCCGCTTCTTGATCATGACCACTTCGTAGGCCTGGCAATAGATGAAGATAATCAGTCAGATCTTACAGATGAACGAATCAAAAAGTGGTGCGAACAAATAAGACCGGCTTTTGGTCTTAAAGCAAAAGATTAATAACAACAAATTTTGATTTAAATAACGATGAAGCTTAATAAAGCTTCATCTTTTTTTATTTTTAGTGCGGAGATTTACCGATGAGTTCAACAAGAGGAAGTTTCGGCTCCAAATTAGGCATCATTCTGGCAGCAGCAGGATCTGCAGTTGGTCTTGGCAATATCTGGAGATTTCCTACCCAAGCCGGTGAAAACGGCGGCAGCGCTTTTATTCTTGTCTATTTGCTATGCGTAATTTGCTTAGGCTTGCCTTTGATGCTTGCCGAATGCGTTATCGGAAGACACTCTCGCGCTAATACCGGAAGCGCTTTTATGGTATTGGCTCCTAATACTAATTGGAAATGGTTAGGACGCTTTTCCGTATTGGCTGCTTTCTTGATTTTGTCTTATTACAACGTAGTAGCCGGATGGACTCTTGCGTATCTATATGAAGCCGTTACCGGAACATTTATTGAACTTGCAGGGACCATGACTCCGGGCGGAGCAAATCCCTTTTCCGTAAACTTCATGGAATTTGTTTCCGATCCGTTAAAACCGATTTTATTTTTAGTGATTTTTATGCTTCTCACTCACGTGATTATCATGCGCGGAGTTGAAAAAGGCATTGAAAAATCAGCTAAAATTTTTATGCCGGCATTGTTTATCATCGTTATAGTGCTGGCGATAAGCGCTTTAACCATGCCGGGAGCAAAACAAGGACTTTATTTCTTATTCCATCCGGACTTTAGCGCAATAAATTCAAAAGTAGTATTGTCGGCATTAGGTCAATGCTTTTTCTCTTTAAGCTTGGGCATGGGCTGTTTATGTACATACGCTTCATATTTTAGAAAAGACGCCAATTTGCCTAAAACCGCCATTACCGTAGGCTGTATGGATACTTTCGTTGCCATTATGGCCGGCATTATTATTTTCCCGGCGGTATTTTCCGTCCCAGGCATGGAGCCGGGACAAGGACCGAGCCTTGTGTTTATCGCTTTACCCAATATCTTTAATTCAGCCTTAAGCGGCAGTCCTATTCTTGCATGGCTCGTTCCCGTTCTCTTTTACCTGCTTTTGGTTTTTGCAACCATTACCTCAACGATTTCACTACATGAAGTAATTACCGCCTTTATTTCTGAAACATTCGGTCCTTCCCGTCATAAAGCTGCGGTTATGGTATCAGTATCCACTATCTTATTAGGCTGCGTCTGTTCCCTATCCATGGGTCCGCTTGGCGACTTTAAGATTGCGGATATGGTCATCTTCGATTTCTTTGACTTCTTTACCGCCAAGATCATGCTGCCGATTGCTGCTGCATTCTTTGCATTATTTGTCGGATGGAAGCTTAAAATCCGTCCTTTATGGGTAGAACTTACAAGTCACGGATTGGTAAGATTTAAAGGATTAAGACTATTTTTATTCGCCGTACGCTTTGTAGTACCGGTTTTAATTCTTTTAGTGTTCTTATCAGAACTTAATATCATCTAATCAAATTATCTCGGCTTCACTTAAAAATAAGAAGCCGAGTTCTCTTACTTAAAATTAAGACAAAAGTTTTTCACACCCCGAAATCTCCGGAGCGAAACTTTTAATCAAAGTCAGGGAAATAAAGGTGGTGCGAAAGGAGGGACTCGAACCCTCACGCCTTGCGGTACTAGCACCTGAAGCTAGCGCGTCTACCAATTTCGCCACTTTCGCATTAGAGAAGCTTGACTGGCGATCCCGATGAGATTCGAACTCATGACCCTCGGCTTCGGAAACCGATACTCTATCCAACTGAGCTACGGGACCGTTCGATACATTCGGTTGTCAAGTTCGCACATTATATCAGGATATTTCGCTTTGTGAAGCTAAGTTCTCAAAAATCTTTTGTTAAAATGCTCACAAGTCAATAGCACTACAAGGATATTCATTTTGCACGAATTATCTGTACGTTTTCGCGGGATCCGCGCTCTTTACGGGGAAGAAGGTTTTAAAAAATTACAAACTGCCCACGTCATGGTCATTGGCTGCGGCGGCGTCGGTTCTTGGCTTACTGAAGCGCTTTGCCGCTCAGGAGTTGGAACTTTAACTTTAATAGATCCTGATACTATTGAGCTTGGCAACACCAACCGACAATTGCACACTACGGATTTAACTTTAAATCAATATAAAGTCAGAGCATTAAAAGACAGACTTATTACTATTAATCCCGAAATAAAAATCCATACGGTTGAAACAACGCTTACAAAGGAAAATATTCCTGAAATCCTAAAAGATTGTCCGCAATTTATTGCAGATGCCATTGACGATCTGCAAGCTAAAGCTTTTTTAGTTGACTATCTTTATAAAAAGAATAAAACTTTTATTGTCTCAGGTGGAGCTGGCGGACGAGTCGATCCTAGCAAACTTAAAATCGACGATATCGCAAATGCCCATGGAGATGCATTAATTTCAAGGCTTAGAACCGAATTAAGGCGACACTATAATTTTCCTAAAAACGGAGAAAAAATGGATGTCTTCTGTACTTATTCATCTGAAGATCCCATTTATTCAGATAAGGAAGCTTCTGACTTGCCCAAATTCGGAGCCGCAATGGCAGTAACCGCTTCAGCAGGCCTTTTGATGGCTTCTTGGCTTTTAAATAAAATAGTTAAACAGGCTTAAAAATGTTATACAACGATTTTGCCAAAACCAAAGAATATCTTAAAGCACAGCTTCCTGAGTATCTGCGCAACAAAGGCATTAATATTAACGCTCCTTTTCGCTGCTTGAATCCTAATCATCAAGATATCCATCCGAGCATGAGCTATAACCCGAAAAATCAAACCGTTCATTGCTTTAGCTGTAATGCAACCTACGATATTTTCGAAATTATCGGTCTGGACTTCGGACTTTCTGATTTTAAAGATCAATTTGATAAAGCCTGTGAATTGTTTTTAAGCACCGGAGATAACGAATTTATTGAAGCTAACGACGATTTTAGCGGACAAGAAAAACAAAACGACTTCAGACTTCATGATAATGACGAAGCAGATGACAATCTTGATTTTACCTCAGGAAAAACTCCCGGTCCCGTAAGCTTCGGTATTGCCGACAGTGATTTTCGTGATAAAAACGATAAGGCAAATACTGTTCCTTTTAATGATTTTTCTATCCACAAACGGGACGAAAATGATCCTTTATTCCATAATTTTGATCCGCTAAATGACGATTCTCAAGATCTTAACAATTCAGCCCGCAGCTCCTTTCACCCTACTCAAGGCGCCGTTTTTGGCGTAAGAGACAACTTTAACGCTATCGGATCAGGAAATAAAAACACCTTTGGACAAAGCGACAGCCACTTTTCGGATTTCAGAACTGAAGTAAGACACAATTACACAGAATATTTAAAGCAATGCGCAAACCGCCGTTTACAGACCGACTATTTCAGATTAAGAGGAATTTCAGAAACGGTAGCAGAAAAATTCCGTCTTGGCTTTGATAATGATTTCACCGCCGGAATCGATCCGCGAACCGGAGATAAAATCGTCTGGCAGGCAGTAATTATTCCTTACAGCGAAACTGCCTATATGGCGCGAAATACCGATTCACGCAGTAAAGATCGCATCAGGAAACAAGGATCTGCCGGAATTTTTAATCAAAATGCTTTAGATAAACCCGGCATGATCTTTATCACCGAAGGCGAATTTGACGCTTTAAGTATCGAAACATTGGGCTATAGTGCCGTAAGCTTAGGCGGAGTCTCAAATATCCGTAAGCTCCTTGACTACATTCAAGAACATCCTGTCTATGAAAGAATGTTCTATATAGCCCTTGATGATGACAAAGCCGGAACAGAAGCTGCGGCTTCATTGGCTCAAGGCCTTGAATATATGCATATTCCGTTTAAGCGCATCAATCTTGCTTTCCCGTATAAAGATCCGAATGAAGCACTGTGTAAAGATAGAGAAACTTTACTTACAAGGCTTAGCAATCTTGAAAAACTGCTTTCTTTCTCTTTGCAAACCGTACCGTTGCAGCCTAAAACCTACACCCCTATATTATCTGCGGTTGCTTTGTATTCCCTACAGTTATCCCCATGTCTTTACTCATTATCGGGCCGAAGCGTAATCTTAAAACGCCTGGTCGCTGAAATAATCAGTGCCAAAGTACAAACCGACATGCGCATTATTTATGTCGGAACAAAAGAGCAGTGGAATATGGTTTGCTCTTTATTAAAACGACGTGAACATTATGATGACGGAGCGGTTTTTGCTCCATGGAACAGAGCTAAACTTCTTGAAATACAAAACACTGACAATTTGCCGCAAGCTATTGAAGAAGCGGTAAGCGCTTTATATATTCAAGGTGAAAAGAATTTCTGCCCTATAATAGATCTGACAGGCTTAACCTCATCGGAACTTAGAAATTGCTTAATGAACCTTTCTTCACTAAGCGCTGCATTAAAAACGCCGTTTATAAGTCTGTGTAATGAAAACGAAACTCTTACAGCTGAAGCCTACGCTCTGCAAAACATTGAAGTTTCAATGAATGATAAAAACGATCTTAGTTTTTTCACCTATGATCTTTTAGGACGCGATCAGAAATTCTCAATTTACTAATATGAGACTTAACGATGCCCAACAACAGGCCGTCACTTATATTGACGGGCCATGTCTGGTTTTGGCCGGAGCCGGATCCGGAAAAACCCGAGTAATTACCGCCAAAATTGTTAACCTGATAACCGGACATAAACTTCCTGCAAAAACCGTCTGCGCTGTCACTTTTACCAATAAGGCCGCGGCGGAAATGCGAGAACGAGTAGCTCAGGAGTTAGGTCAGGACTGTGCAAAAGAGATTTGGATCTCCACCTTCCATTCCTTAGGCCTCGGCATTTTGCGCGTTGAACATAATAAGGTCGGGCTTAAACGCAATTTCACCTTATTTGATGAATCGGATCAATTTAAAATCGTGCGCGATCTTATTCGAGAAAATTACCCTTTAATGCTTGACGGTAAATCCGAGCGAGACTGCATTTTTGATGCACTGCAGCAAATTTCTTTATGGAAAGGAGATTTAAAAGCGCCTCAGGATATTACCCCCAAGACAACCCTTTCTTCTCTTTATGAAGAGTATCAGTCCTACCTTAAAGCCTGCAATGCCACTGACTTTGATGATTTGATTTTTTTAACCACAAGACTTCTAAAAAGCGACCGGGAAACAGCCTACAAATGGGAAAATTATTTTCGCTATGTTCTTGTCGATGAGTATCAGGATACAAATACTACTCAATATGAACTGCTAAAAGTGTTGGTAAGCAAAAGACGCCGTTTTACTGTAGTAGGCGATGACGATCAGTCTATTTATTCCTGGCGTGGTGCCCGTCCGGAAAATATCAACATATTGGCGCAAGATTTTCCTGATCTGAAAGTTATTAAGCTTGAGCAAAATTACCGTTCTTCAGGAAGAATTCTGCATTGCGCCAACAAAATCATTGAAAACAATGAGCACTTATTTAAAAAATCATTATTTTCAAACTTGGATGAAGGCAAAAAAATTGCCGTCATTGAAGTACAGGATGAAAACGCTGAAAGCGAAAGAGTCGCTTCTGAAATCTTAAAGCATCGCTATTTATACCGTAAACCGTGGCGAGATTATGCCGTGCTCTATCGCAGCAACACGCAGTCACGCAGCATTGAAAAAGCTTTCCGTTCCGCACGCATTCCCTGCGTTATAACCGGAGGCAGCAGCTTTTTTGACATGATGGAAGTAAAAGACATCCTTGCTTGGTGCCGTTTGCTTTCAAATGAGGGCGATAATGCTGCCCTACTTAGAATTATCAACATTCCGCGCCGCGGCATTGGAGCTGAAACTTTAAGTACTATAGCTTCAGTGGCATCAGAGTACTCGGTAAATCTATATACTGCTTTACGCTCAAAACAGCTTTACGCCAAACTTTCTCCTAACCAAAACAAATCTATTACATCTTTTTTAGAGCTGTATAACAGCTTAAAAAATCTTCTTAAGACTCATCAGGATTTGCAGCTTGCTCAAAAGCTTATTGATATTATCGGTTACGAAGGCTATCTAAGAGGAACGGGAGCCAACGATAAAAGCGTTGACGTCAAAATAAAAAATGTCCGTACTTTAATGAGCTGGATAGAAGATTTGGTAAAAGGCCGCCGCGGAGAGCCTCCTTTATTATTCTCGCAAGCCGTAGACAAGCTCGGTCTTCGCGAAATGATGGATAAAAATGAGGACGGATCTGAAAACGACGCTGTCCAGCTTATGACATTACATTCGGCCAAGGGACTTGAATTTCCGTACGTCTTTCTAATCGGCATGGAGGAGGGGATCCTCCCGCACCGCAACAGCCTTGATCTGCCAAACGGCATCGAAGAAGAAAGACGCCTTGCTTATGTAGGAGTAACTCGCGCAAAAGTAGAGCTTACCATTACCTATTGCCGCGAAAGAAAAAGAGGACGTGAAGCAACTGCAAATGAGCCCAGCCGGTTTATCGCCGAAATGCCGCAGGAAGATCTTGCGCGTGAATTTTTAGGGGCTCCTAAAAAAATTGATAAAGAAGAAAGCGATATGATGCTTGATAGAGGACTTAATATGTTAAAGGGACTGCTATAATGTAAATAATTAAGCGAACATACGCTTAAAATTAATTGAGATAATAATATGCAATTATCATTAAAAAATATCGGAAAACTTAAGCAAGCTGAAATTGAAATAAACGGAATTACAGTTATTGCAGGTGAAAACAACACAGGTAAAAGCACTGTAAGTAGAGCGCTGTTTTCCACTTTTAACTCTTTCTTTTCTTTAGAACAAAAAGTAAAGAGCGAGAGAATAAACAGTATAATAAATAGATTGTCTTTTGTAATTATTCAGAAAAGGCCTAACTTTACACAAGAAGTATTGGAAAATATTGCTTCAACATTAATTTCAAACAATAAAAATAATCCATATAATTATAATACATTACAAAAAGATATTATAAATTTATGTGATCTTGATATTTATACAGATAAGGAAATATCAGACTCAACATTTAAAGATATTATCAATATAATTCTTGAAACATTAAATATTACTGATGACGAATTAACTAAATTAGTGTTAACAAAAAATATTAATTATGAGTTTAACAATCAAGTTAGTAATATATTTAACAGCGAATCTAATTATATTAAATTACAGTTAAAAGATAATAGCATCAAACTTGAATTCAATAACAATATTGTTAAATCCATACAAAAAACAATAAATTTTGATATCATAAACGAAGCTATTTATATTGATGACTTCTCAATTATTGATTCTTTACCTGTTCCTTACTTTGATAGTTTTAAACACAAAATACACTTACTTAAGAAATTAGAATCAAAAAATAACAACTTATTAGATGAATTAATTAATAGCAATAAATTAGAAAATATTTTTACTTTAATTGAAAAAACCTGTAAAGGAAGAATTGTTCGGGATAAAAATAATATCTTTAAATTCCAAGAAAACGGTAAATTATTAGATATTCGAAATCTTTCAACCGGTCTTAAGACCTTTGTTATTTTAAAGACCTTATTATTAAACAATGCTATAAACTATAATGGTGTAATAATACTGGACGAGCCGGAAACACATTTGCATCCGCAATGGCAATTGCTTCTGGCTGAATTAATTGTCCTTTTACAAAAAGAATTTAATTTGCATGTGTTACTAAATACACATAGTCCTTATTTTTTAAGGGCAATTCAAGTTTTTGCAGGAAAATATGAAATTGCCGACACATGTAAATATTATCTTTCAGAATGTATTTCCGAAGAAATGGCAACTATTGTAGATGTTTCAACAGACATAGAACAAATTTATAAAAAACTTTTTGTTCCATTACAACAACTAGAAGATATTTAGAAACGAAATGATTAATAGAAATTTAGATATTTTTAAAAGCAACTTAACCAGTTTAAAAAATGCATCTCACGATAAAAACAAAAATGAATATATGACCCATTCTTGTATTGAAGTTATAAATTTTGATAAAGTCAAGGAACAATATATAAAAAATCTTTATTTAAAAGAACCGCCCTCTTCAAATGATTGCCTTGTTTTTAATAACAAAAATAAAAAGTGGTTATTTATTGAATTTAAGAATGGACAAATTAATAAGATAGTACAAGCAGAATTAAAAAAGAAGATCTATGACAGCCTATTGATCCTTTTTGATATATTGCAAAAAGATAATGCAAATATTTCCGCTTCGCGCATATATATTGACTATATATTAGTATACAACGATAAGGCAAATATAAACTCAAAAGACCCTATATTAATACAAAAAAGATTATCAGATCCGGCAAATGTTGAATACTCAAATAGTTTCATTAACTTAGCTAAATCCATTGCCAAAACAACAAAAAGTGAACACCTTATATGCTTTAAGTTGTCTTCATTTAAAAATTTTTGCCTTAATGATGTTTATACCTTCAACCAAAAAGAATTCGAAGAATATATAAAAAACCAATTTTCATAAAACACTGACTAATTATAAAAAACCTCCCTTGCATGAAGAAGCTTAGGAGGTTTTTCTTTATTTAATCTTTAAAAGATTAATTGTTGCCTACGGCAATTTCCTTCATGTCTGACATGTAAGCACGAAGCTTGCGTCCAACGACCTCAATCGGATGATTTCTGATCTTATCGTTAATACGGATAAGCTCAATGTTATCAACAGCATTGTCGCCATCAAGACCTTTGCCCATAACATCAAGATCAATCTTAGCCATAAAGTCCTTTAAGAGAGGAATTGCAGCGTTGGCAAAGAGGTAATCACCGTACTCGGCGGTATCGGAAATAACCACATTCATCTCATAAAGACGACGACGAGCAATCAAGTTGGCAATCAAAGGCAACTCATGCAATGACTCATAGTAAGCAGACTCAGGGTAAATACCTGAATGAGTCATGGTTTCAAAGGACAGCTCAATACCGGCCTTAACGAAGGCAACCAACAGAATGCACTTGTCAAAGTATTCCTGCTCACTGATCTTGGTGTCACACTGCGGAGCATTTTCAAAACCGCATTTTGCAAAATTCTCACGCCAGGTCAAAAGCTTGACGTCACCGTTGGCCCAGTCTTCCATCAAGACACGGGAGAACTCACCGCTTTCAATGTCATCCATATGCTTTAAGTACAGATCTTTTAAGATGCACTTAAGCTCATCGGCAAGCTCGCATGCGCGGATCTTGGCAGGATTTGACAAACGATCCATCATGTTGGTGATGCCGCCCTGCTTTAATGCCTCACAAACGGTTTCCCAACCGTATTGGATCAACTTGCATGCATAAGCTTTGTCCATACCGAGCTCGACCATGCGATCAAAGCAGAGAATTGAGGCTGCCTGCAAAACACCGCACAAAATGGTTTGCTCGCCCATGAGGTCCGACTTAACTTCAGCAACGAAAGAAGAGCGCAAAACGCCTGCACGATCACCACCGGTTGCACTGGCCCATGCCTTAGCAATTGCCCAGCCTTCACCGTTAGGATCGTTTTCAGGATGAACGGCAATCAAAGTCGGGACGCCGAAACCGCGGCGATACTCTTCACGAACCTCAGTACCGGGGGCCTTAGGAGCCATCATGACAACAGTAATGTCTTTACGGATCTGCTGACCGACTTCAACGATATTAAAGCCGTGGGAATAACCTAAAGCTGCACCAGGCTTCATCAAAGGCATAACGGACTCAACAACATTGGAATGCTGCTTGTCAGGAGTCAAATTGATGACCAAATCGGCAGTCGGAATTAATTCTTCATAAGTACCGACCTTAAAGCCGTTTTCGGTAGCACGCTTAAAAGAAGCACGTTTTTCTACAATAGCGGCAGGACGAAGAGCATAGCTGACATCAAGACCTGAATCGCGCATGTTAAGGCCCTGATTCAAGCCCTGAGCTCCGCAACCGATAATTACGCACTTTTTGCCTTTAAGGAAATTGCAGCCGTCTGCAAATTCGCTTCTATCCATTAATTCACAGCATCCAAGCTGGGCAAGTTTCTGTCTTAAATTTAAAGTATTAAAGTAATTTGCCATTTTCAATCTTCCACGATTTCTATATCTTTAAAAGGAATTCTGTTTGGCCGTTATCACAGCGTGAGAACATAATAGCAGATATTTTAGAAAATGACACACAAAATGTTGTATATTGCAAAATATGCAACGCACTTCTAATTTTTTACGCAAAAATATCATGATTGATTTAAAAGATGCAGCTTTTTTCCTGCGCCTGTGCGAGACGGAAAACGTTACGCGAGCCGCCGCATTATCTTCGGTAAGTCCTTCAACGCTTAGCCGCACCGTATCAAAACTCGAAGAAGATTTAGGTGCAACTTTATGCGTTAGAGATCAAAAGGGCATAACAATAACTAAGGCCGGGAAACGCTTTGCCGATTATGCAAGCAAGGCTATTGCCGACTTTAAAGCCCTTGAGGCGGAATTAAAACAGGAAAGTTCAGCTATAGACGGCAGCATCAAAATTTATTGCTCAGTCACTGCAAGCTATATTTTTATTCCGCGTCTTTTAAGCGAACTTAGGCTGTCTTATCCGAAACTTGAGCTACGGCTTGAAACCGGCGATGCCGCTGAGGCTTTAGATCATTTACAAGATCCGGATACCGATTTTGTTATTTCAGCACTACCCGACAATATTCCCGATAACGTAAATTACGTACATTTAGTATCTTTTCCTCTAGTACTAATAGCCCCGAAATCTCCGGCCTACCGTTCACTTGATCTTAATAACGAAAACCCGAATTTAAATAAAGTCCCATTTATCATGCCTGAAAAAGGTCAGCTTAAGACTGAAGTCGACCGATTCTTTAAAAAACAAAAAATTAAGCCAATTACCTACGCAGAAATCGCCGGACATGAATCAATTGTAAGCATGACCGCTTTGGGCTTTGGCGTATCCGTCGTGCCTAAACTCGTTCTTGACCTGTCCCCGTTTAAAAACGACGTCAACATTTTAAAAACCTTACCCGATACGGGATTTAACGTTGCACTTTGTTACTTAAAAGAAAAAGAACATAATCGTACTATAAGCGCGGTAAAAGAGCTTGCCCTAAAATTATCGCCGACTTTCGCTCCTGATTTGACCAGCCGCAAGGTAGGTGAAAATTAGGCTCCGACTCCAAAATCCTCTAAGAGAATCAATTCACTCCTTTGATTCTCTTACGCCAAGTGAGTAAGATATATTCCATAAGTGTCTTAAATTAGGTTGAAATATATGAGTACTACGACGGTTAAAACTGCAACCCCAGCCCTTGATAAAATCATGCTTATCATTGATTTTATCGCCCATAACGGTCCGCAGACGTTCAGTACCATCTATCAAAATTTGGCTTTACCCAAAAGCTCGACGTCGACACTTTTAAACAGTATGCTTGCGCATAAACTGCTGCGCCAAGATCATGATAAGTTTGACCTTGGACTTAGGCTTTATGAAATCGGCAGTTATGCATTTGCGCACTTTGATATTAAAGAATTTGCCCTGCCGGTTTTAAAAAAACTCAGAGACGATACGGATCTAACCTGTCATCTTGGGATCCTTGAAGGAACCAATCCCGTATATTTACTTAAGATTGAAAGCTCTTATCCAGTAATCATCAACAGTTGGATCGGCAAAAGGCTCTCGTTTAACAGCTCGGCGTTAGGAAAAATATTTTTATCTTTTTCTACCGAACAAAAAGCCAGGGAACTTATAGCCCTGCAGCAGCCTTTACCGAAATTTACGCCTAACACCATCACCGATGACAAGATTTTATTTGAACAAATAAAAGAAATTAAAGACCGCGGTTATGCCATAGACGATGAAGAAGACGCCAAAGGAATTTTCTGCCTCGCCGCTCCGATATTAAACCGCAAGGGCGAATTGCTTGCGGCTATCAGCATGTCCGGCGTTTTAGCGCAATACGACAAAATGCCGATGGAAAAATTTGTCGAGTACCTTAAAGAAGCAGCCGCAGCGATTAGTCTTAAAGCTTCCGACTAAATATTAATCATTTAGCTTTAAATCCCGATTTAAAGCGTGATCGGGACGTAACTTCTTTTACTTTTTAATTGACTGTTTCAATATATAGAATTATAGTTCCACATATTGAAATAAATTTAACATAAGGAGTTACTATGGCACGCGTTTTTGAAGGCATATTTCCGCCGATTTCTTCTTTCTTTACCCCTGATTTTAAAATTGATAAAGAAAGCTATAAAAAACAAATCGATTTTTTAATTGAGAACGGCGTAGACGGCATATTCTTTTTAGGCACAGGCGGAGAATTTTCCCAAATGTCCGCCGAAGAAAGAAAGGAAGTAGCTGAATTTGCCGTACCGTACGTCAACAAACGTGTCAAAGTACTTATCGGCGTCGGATCAACCAACATGCGCGAAGCTGTCGATCTTGCCGTTCACGCCAAAGAATGCGGAGCCGACGGCGTCGTCGCGATTAACCCTTATTACTGGAAAGTAACTCGTGAAAAGCTTTTAAATTATTTTTCCCAAATAGCAAAAAGCGTAGCACCACTTCCGCTTATTTTATACAACTTCCCGGGCCTTACCGGACAAGATCTTGATCCTGAATTCGTTAAAGAAGTAGTAATTAATAACCCAAATGTCGTCGGAATTAAAGAAACCATTGACAGCATCGGACACATCACATCCATGATTAATACCGTCTGTGCGGTTAATCCCGACTTTGCTGTATTCAACGGTTTTGACAATCATTTCCTGACCAATCTCATGGCAGGAGGCGCCGGCATGATTTCGGCAAGCGGTAATTTTGCCCCTTATTACTCGGTTGCCACCTATAAATATTTTAAAGAAAGCGATATGGCAAATGCCTGCAAGACTTTTGCCACTTTAATGAAGATGCCCGATCTGTATGCGCTTGATAATCCTTTTGTCAACGTCGTCAAGGAAGCAACCAAGCTTTGCGCTTTAAAGGACATCAGCACCGTAGTGTTGCCTCCGTCTTTACCTTTACCTGAGGAAAAGAAGGAACTTTTAAAAGAAAAACTGACAAACATGGGCCTTATCAAATAGCTTTTCATTTACATATTGACTCCGGAACTAAAGAAACTTCCTTTTAGGAGGTTTCTTTTTTACCTGCAAAATCTTGCCTTTTAATATGCAGACGACAAAAAAGAGGGGCATAATTACCGAGGAAAAACTCGGAGCCGATAAATGCAGCAAAGACTACTAATCTTAAGCGTCTGTCTAATTCAATTCTTTTGTCCCTTCATGGGCAATTCACTTAATATAGCCGTTCCTGCTCTTTCTTTAGAATATGCCACCGCTCCTGAAAACATCACATGGGTAATTAACGTCTATATGATTGCAACAGCGTCATTTTTGCTGCCCGCTACCGCTCTTGCCAACTTCTTCGGCTACCGCAATCTTTATTTTTCAGGCTGTCTTTTAGCCTCCGCCGCAACTTTTGCCGTACCTTTAAGCCCGACTTTCAGCGTGCTTCTATGTGCACGAGTCATGCAGGGAATTTGCCTTTCGTTGGTCTTTTGCAGCTCCATGGCTTTACTTGTTGACAAAATAGACAAAGAAAAACGCGCAACCGCCATAGGCCTCGTGGTCGGGGCCGTTTACGCCGGACTTTCCTTATCTCCGCTTATTGCAGGGGTAATTGCCGACTCTTTGGGCTGGAGATCAATTTTCTTCGTCACGGTCATAGGATTATTTGCTGCAGGAGTATTAGTTAAAAAAATTTCAAAAGATGAACCTAACACTCATCATTTCAACTTGCCGAAAATGAGCTTATGTTTTTTGGGCATCGCTTTAATTTTGCTGTCTTTTTCCATTGCCTCGTCTCATATAACCGCCTTAATTCTTGTCATCTGCGGCTTCACTTTTTTAAGTATTTATCTTTTCTTTGAAAACAAATCAAAACATCCCGTGTTTCCGATCAAGCTTGTTATGGGAAACAGAACTTTGACGCTGGCGCTGGGCGCTTCTGCCTTTAACTATATGTCAAATTTCAGTATCAGCCTGCTGCTTGCCCTTCACATGCAGTTTATTCTGGGATTTTCCGCATCCCACACCGGAGTGTTTCTGGTAATTCAACCAGCCATCATGATGGTTTTGTCATCATGCGCCGGCAAAATTGCCAAATATATGAATGCACATATCTCAGAAAGTGTTGGAATGGCACTCATTTTTACGGCATTAACTCTTCTGCATTTTCTGCATCCTGAAAGTTCCCTTTTCTACATGGTAATTTGCCAAATTATCGCCGGAGTAGGTTTCGGCTTATTTTCAGCGCCTAACACGACTATAGTCATGAGCTCGGTAAGGCGCGAACAGCTTGCTTTAGCGTCCGCACTGCAGGCTATTACTAGAACCGTAGGAATGGCCTGCTGTATGGCAATTCTTACCACAATATTAAACAGCTACATCGACGCTCCTCATGACACTAAGCTCTATATCAGTGAATTAAGCGACGCTATTTCTTTTTCTTTCATGATTTCCGCGTGTATAGCAATTATCGGTTTTGCTTTTTGTTTTGCCGGATTAATTTCGCATCAAAAAGTTAAATAGTGTTGTAATATGACTATGTTTTAAAGACTGAAATCTAACGCTTTTTTTTTGCATAAAAACCGATAAAAACACATAAATAAAAAGGATCGTATGCCCAACATAACTTACATTCCGCTTCATGTGCATTCAGACTATTCGATTATGGACGGTCTTGAAAGCGTCGGCGCTATCGTAAAGCGCGCCGCCGCATTGAAGATCCCGGCTCTTGCAATCACCGACATCTCCAATATCTGCGGTTTCATCAAATTCTATACCGCCTGTAAAAGTGCCGGCATCAAGCCCATCATGGGAGCGGACATTGAAGTTGAAGAAGAGGTTAAGCCCGGAGAAAAAGCTACATCCTTTAAATTGACTCTCCTTGCCATGGATCGCGTCGGTCAGCAAAACCTTTATGACATTTTATCCGATGCATGGTTAAGATCAGATGCCGGAGCTTTTAACGCTAAAACCTCGCTTGCCGACTTAAAAAAATACAGCGAAGGCATCATTATTCTTGACGGATTCCGCGGTGATATCGCCGCCATGGCGCAAAGAAAAGACTCCAAAGCTATAAGCGCCAGACTTAAATTCTATTTGGAAAACTTTAACGATCGCTTCTGCTTTGAAATCACCCGCACCAACCGCATCGGCGAAAGCGAATTTGAAAACTTTGCCTTAAATTTATGCGTTGAATACAACATTGCCCCTGTCGCCACTAACGACACGGTTTTTCTTTTCGGTGAAGACAACGTCGGAAAAGACGGTTTTTCCGATTATCAGATTCATGACGTCCGCGTCTCGATTCAGGCAGGCTGTCAGCGCGGCAATAAAGAAATGGCGCGCAAATACTCAAAAGAACAGTATTTAAAAACGCCCGAGCAAATGGAAGCTTTGTTTGCCGATATTCCTGAAGCTTTACAGAACACGAGAAACATCGCCGAGCGCTGCAATATCGAAATTGAACTTGACCACCCGCGCCTGCCCCGTTACCCGACAGGTGATTTATCCCCGGCTGAATATTTAAGGAAAAAGGCGGCTGAAGGCCTTGAAGAACGCCTTGAATTCCTTTATCCGGACGAAAAAGAAAGGAATGAAAAGCGTCAAACTTATGTTGACAGATTAAATACCGAGCTTGACGTTATCATCAATATGGACTTCCCAGGATACTTCCTCATCGTTATGGAATTTATCCAGTGGTCCAAAGAACACGGCGTACCGGTAGGTCCCGGACGCGGATCAGGCGGCGGCTCGCTTGTTGCCTACTCGCTTAAAATCACCGACTTTGATCCTTTGCGTTTTGACTTACTCTTTGAGCGATTCTTAAACCCAGAGCGTGTTTCAATGCCGGACTTTGACGTCGACTTCTGCCAGAGAAACCGTGAAAAAACCCTTGAACACGTAAAAAAGCGCTACGGTAATAACGCAGTATCCCAAATCGCCACTTTCGGTACCATGGCTCCAAAAGCCGCCATTAAAGATGCCGGTCGTGCCCTGGGCATGGGCTACGGCGCAGTTGATTTTGTTGCAAAGCAGCTGCCGACACAACCGGGACTTACCTTTAAAGCCGCGATGGGAATCGGTAAAGACGGCAAACCCTGCGACCCTTTAGCCCCTGATTTTGTAAATCTTTACCAAAAAGCATTGCAGGATGATGACAGGCAGCGCGTTGAGCTTATCCATATCGCGCTGCGCCTTGAAGGCGTTATCCGCAATATCGGCAAGCACGCGGCGGGCGTTGTCATTTCCCCTACCCGAACCGCGGAGTTCTCGCCTTTAATGCTTGATTCTGACGGCAACTCAATTACCCAATTTGACAAAAAGGACGTTGAACATGCAGGTCTTGTAAAATTCGACTTTTTAGGTCTTACCACGCTTACCATCATTGACGATGCCCTTACCATGATTAATGCCAGAAAGGCAAAGCATCATGAGCCTCCTGTCAATATCCATGCCGTGCCATATGAAGATCCTGAATCTTTTGCCGTGCTGCAGCAATGCGAAACCACGGCCGTCTTCCAGCTTGAATCTGCCGGCATGCGTAAACTTATAGGTCAAATGCAGCCTGACCGTTTTGACGACTTAATCGCTCTCGTGGCTTTATATCGTCCCGGTCCTATCAAAAGCGGCATGGTCGATCACTTCGTGCAGCGCAAACACGGTAAAGAAGAAGTTGCCTATCCGTCCCCTGACTTTCAGGATCTGGATCTAAAACCGATCCTTGACTCAACTTACGGAGTTATTGTTTACCAAGAGCAGGTAATGCAGATTGCCCAGGTTCTTGCGGGTTACTCCCTGGGCGGCGCTGACATTCTGCGCCGTGCCATGGGTAAGAAAAACCCAGCCGAAATGGCAGGGCAGCGCAGCGTCTTTAAAGAAGGTGCCGCTAAAAAAGGCAAAGATACCGATATCGCAATGAAAATCTTCGATCAGGTGGAAAAGTTTGCAGAATACGGTTTTAACAAGTCCCACTCGGCTGCTTATGCCCTGGTTGCATGGTGGACCTTATGGCTTAAAACCCATTATCCCGCCGAATTCCTGGCCGCCATGATGACGGCTGACCGCCAGAGAACCGAAAAACTGGTGTCATATATCGCAGAATGCAATCGCCTCAAAATTAAAGTTAATCCGCCTGATGTAACCGAAGGGTTATTTAACTTTACGGTAAATGACGCAGAAGAAATTATTTACGGTATCGGTGCAGTCAAAGGCATCGGCGAAGATGTTGTAGAAGACATCGTTAAAGAAAGAGCCAAAGAGCCGTTTAAAGACTTCTTTGATTTTATAAAGCGCATCGGACCTAATCATTTAAACCGCAGAACCTTTGAAGCTTTAGTTGCAAGCGGGGCCCTTGATAAATTAGGTCCATCCCGCGCACAAATGATGGCTTCCATCCCGACAGCTATGAAATATGCCGTACAGGAAAGCACGGATGCAGCATCCGGGCAGCTTGATCTGTTTGCCGCAATAAGTGAAACCACAGCACCAACTTTTGTTGCATGCCGTCCTTGGTCGGAAAAATACCGTCTCTACCTTGAAAAGAACGTGTTGGGGCTTTATCTGTCAGGGCATCCTATAAATATTTATATTGATGAGCTAACCCGCAACTACCGCAGCACGATAAGCACGCTGCGCCCAGGCACAGCCCAGCGCCCCAATCCCGTTACCTTTTACGGAGTCGTTATCTCAAGCACCGAACGTACGTCTAAAAACGACGGCAGCAAATTCTATATTCTGATCTTGGATGACGGTACCTCTCAGATTGAATTTTCACTTTACGGATCCGTAGCAGAACAATACGGAGCAATCTTGTATGAAAGAGCAAAACTGCAAAAACAAAAAGTAATGCAGGAAACCGATCCGTCAAAAACCATTCCGTCACCATTGGTTTTAATCGTAAGCGGAATGTTGTCACTTACCGAGGATAATCTTACGCGTCTTAGGGTTCGTGAACTCAAAACTCTTGAAAGCATCAGACGTAAAAACGCTAAAAACCTGACTCTGCGCTTAAGCGAGGAGCAGCTTTCCAAAAACTTTAATGAATTAAGCTCTGCACTTCTAAACAATGTCATCGCCGTACAAAATAACGGCATGAATACTGCACAGCGCTATTCAATAAGAGAAAATCCCGATAATGAAGGGCAAGGCTGTTCTTTTAACTTGATGCTCGGAAATACTCTGTTGCGGTTTACCAATAACGTCAATCGTTACGACCCAAGTGACGATCTGTTGGATTCATTAAGAGAAATTGCCGGAAACAGTGCTGTAAGCATCGGTTACTGATTTTTGGGCGGGGTATCAAAAAAATTTACTATAAATGTAAATAAAGCCGCTGAAGCAAAATTTCATGAAACATAGAGAAATTGGCGGTCTAAAAAACATAAGCGTCAGCGTGGTATTTTACTGCTGTCTGACGCTTAATTATTTTAGAAACCGCATCTGGAGTCTCCCGAGACAGTGTAAAGGCCTTAACCACCGGCTCCTTTTTATAAAAACCAAATACCGAATCTCTTTTTTATAAAGAACACATTAATCATAATGCCCACAACAAGAAATAATATATAAACCTTCTTGCTCGATTCGATAAATTAGGCGATTCTTTTTGTCAATTCTGATACTTAATAATCCTTGATTGGAATATTTAAGTTTTTCTGCTTTTCCTATAGTTGGACTACCAGGAGCACAGCGTTCAATATCTTTTAAAAGTTTATTAATCCTCTTTACGGTTTTTATATCAGTATCAATCCAATTTTCATAGTCTTTCCATGCTTTAGGACTCCATATTTTCATCATAGACTAAATCTCTTTTAAATCATGAATTTCGGCATGTCCTTCTTTCATAGAAAGAAACATTTGATCCATTTTTTCGGCAAAGGCCCGCTCCTTCCTTTCTTTGTCCGACATCGTAGTAACAGGGAATGGAAATCCTCCATAGGAAACAAATTGACGCATAAACACATTTAAAGCTGTAGATGCGTTCATCCCCAATTGTTGAGCAAGTTCATCAAAATTTTTCTTTAATTCCTTATCAACACGAAAATTTATAGATGCTGTTTCCATGTTTTTGCTCCTTTGTTAAACGAATGGAAGATATACCCACATATTACAATAAAAATTGCAAATATATATACAATAGCAACACAAATGATACAAATTTACAAAAATCAATCATAGCAATGATCTTAAGGATCAAGAAAACATCGTTAAACAGTTAAATATCCTGTTGGTTTTAAAAGTGAAACTTGTTAAGGAAGGATCAAAAAGAAGGCATAGAAATCTCTAAAATTAAATCGACAAATATAAAACCAGAGGTTCCTATGCCACGTTTATTATCTATCTTGAAAGACCGTAACCGCAAGTTCCAAATCAACGAAAATTCTTTAAAAGAGTATTTTTCCTCTACCGTTTCGGCATCTTTCATCGGACGTATGGCAAGAAAAGTCGGTCTTAAACAGAGAAAAAGCCGTTTTAATCCCGTCAGTTTTGTAACGTCAATCATTGTGCAGACAGGCTCCGGCGCTAAATTCACCATAACTTCAATCGGTGCCCGTTATGCCGCTCTGTCAGGGCAGAGTATGGAGAGCAAACCGTTTCACAATAAAATCAAAAAGCCGGCGATTACACAATTGATGGGTATGTTGCTTAAGCGCTATGCGGAATTTCTCAGTGCTAAATTTGCCCAACCCAAGCACGGGAGCCTTTTATTAAATATTTTAAGAGAGCACGGTCTTGCCGTTGAAGATATCGAAGTGGTTGACGGCTCATATTGGCATGTAAACGATAAGCTTGAAGATATTTTTCCCGGCTGCCGTACCGCCGCTAAAGGCGATGAACTGCCTGACAGCTATGACGAGCAAGGTAATGCCGTAAGCAAGGAGCCTAAGAACGCTCAAATCGGTATGCAGACGGTATTTTCTTTAGTCACGGGTATGTTTAAAGCCGTAACTTTTACTTCCGGCACCGCCGATGAAAGAGAGGTCGTAAACGCAGACAAACAACATCCGGTACTTAAAATCATGGATGCCGGCTATGTCAGCTATGCTTTACTTGAACTTATTCATAAAGCCGGCTCTTATTTTATGCTGCTCGGTAAATGTAATATGACGGGGAAAATTACCGCCTGCTTCCTTAAAGGAAAAAGCTTAACTAATTTTATTGACAAGGATTTAAAAGAGCCGCTGCTAAGGGCCTATCGTCCGCATGACATTCTTGATATGGACGTAATCTTAAATAACGGCTTACAAGTAAGAGTTCTGAGGGTATGGAGCAACAACAAAGGTACCGTATCTTATCTAATCACCGATATTCCGCGGCAATGCTTTCCGGCACAATATGCAGTATTAATCCAAAAGCTGCGTTGGTCGATAGAGCTCCTGTTTAAATGCCTTAAAAGCAGAGTTAATTTAAGAGGCGTCAATACTTCCTATCTCACCATTGTCTATACCGTTGCTCAGGCAAGTCTTATTGCGGCAATCATAAAATACCTGATTTACCTTTATCTTGATGAAAAACACAGGTATTACATCTCCATGTACAAGGTATTCGTCAATTGTGACCCGTGGTGGGACGAATATTGCGTAAATTTATTTAAACTCAACATCCGTGCGCTTAAGCAGAATTTTAAGATGATCCGAACTATTGCCAATCAATATCGAAAATCACAAACTTCAAACACGCGGAAAGAAGAATTTAAAAGCTTTGAAGCTGTGATTGAATTTTTGGCTAAAGCCCCGATAAAGACTACGATTGAGGCTAATTTTTCATATGCTTAAGGACATGGATATGAAAATTACAAAAAAACAGTAAAACAAATAAATAGAGCATATGCTTACTTTCTTTGATGCAATGCCATTTTTAAACTTCGCGCTAAAGAATAAAAATTTGTGCTTACAAACACAGGTCTGGATCAAAATTCTTTTTCGGCAGCGTATGAATGATGTTTTACGCTAGACAAGAGAGAATAGTTGTCCTTTAGTGTAAAAGTTATTAAAAATTTCAAAAGAGTGTTTTTAGTTAATCTTAATTACTCTCTCTGACTGTGGGTTATTAAGCTCTTTTAAAGCATTGCCCTCAACCGTAAAAAACTCTACCTTGTCAGATTTTCTATCAGTTAACGAAAAATAAGCTCTTTCTGAGGATTTAGGAAAAAGTGAAGCAATGTTATAAGAATGAACACGCAATGTGGGATTATCAGATGCCATTCCGCAATTATGTTCAGGATCGATATGCAGTTTGGATAAACCAACAAGGCCAAGGCCTGAGTCTTTTAATAAAGACTCACGAACTGTCCACAATAAAGTAAAAAACTCTCTTTGCTCCTTTTCAGAGAGTTTGAAAATATAGTTTTTCTCAGGATCGGTTAATACCTTTTTACACAAACCATGAAAGTTTTTTCGTTCTTTGACGCACTCAATGTCAAATCCCATCTCAATGTTACTAAAAGCAACTCCGATATAATTTCCCGAGTGCGAAAAATTAAAAAATAAGGAAAGCGACGGATCAAAATACGGCTTACCGTGAGATCCAAAAGACAAAGAAGGAATATCATTTAAAGCATAAAACGATTTTAACGCAAGGCGCAGCAACACCCGGCTTGCTAAGAATGTCTTTTTCTTTTTAGGTTGAAAATCGCGAGCTATTTCATGATCGCTTTGCGGTAGGGAAGCAACAGACACAAGAAGACTGTCTAAATTAGAAATGACAACTTTCACTTAATGTCTATTCCTTATTTTCTTTACCGACATTAGCAAAAAGAGCAGCATCTGCCGCAGCCTCTTTCTTTGAAGAAGCTCCCTGTCCCTCATCGGCGACCGTTTCTTTTTCGGCGACGGCTTTCTTTTTACGCTTAAAGAACTTTACGAAAACGGCAAGCATCAAAGCATACAAAACAATCGAGAAAACTATAGCGAAAATCAGGTTATGCTTAATAAACAAATCGGTCTCAAGACCGAGACTTATAAGGATATCGGTGCTTTTTACCAAAAAGGCGATTCCTGCGGCAAAGAGCGCATCACCGATCAACATACTGACGATGCCAAGGCGCATATGACGTGGAATAAAGCAGGTGATAATGCCTAAAACAAAAAGGCAGGCGCCTGAATATAAAAAGAATCTTTCGGCTGCTAATATCATAAAAAACATGCCTTTTTTTGCTATGATCACTCTTATAAGTATAGCATTTAAAACCGTTAATTAGGACAAATCAATGTTAGTCTGGGATGCCGATCCGATTGCTTTTTCCATAGGCCCAGTTGTAATCCGTTATTACGGATTATTTTTTGCTTTAGGCTTTATTATCGGCTATTTCATTATGCAGTTTCTGTTCAGAAAAGCCGGTTATAAAACTGAAGATTTAGATAAGCTTTTAACCTTTCTATTCATCGGTACGATCGTCGGTGCGCGTTTAGGCCACTGTCTTATTTACGAGCCGCAGTTTTATTTATCGCATCCTCTTGAGATCTTAAAAATCTGGCATGGCGGTCTTGCAAGCCACGGCGGAACCATAGGCGTTCTTTTAGCCATTTACATTTTTGCAAAACGCTGCCATTACCGTTTTTTAGTTATTGCCGATATGCTGTGCATTCCTGTTGCCCTCGTCAGCACCTTCATCCGCCTCGGCAATTTCATGAATTCGGAAATTTTAGGCAAGTACACCGACAGTCCCTTAGGCATCGTGTTTGCCCGCATCGGGGACACCATGCCGCGCTATCCTGCGCAGCTTTTTGAAGCTTTTGCCTACTTCATAATCTTCATAATTCTTACTCTTGCGTACTTTTACGTTAAAAAGCGCGGACCCGGGTTTATACTCGGACTTTTATTCATATTAATTTTCTCCGCCCGCTTTATTATTGAACCGTTTAAAGTCGAGCAAGCAGATTACACCACCGGAATTGCTCTAAATGTCGGGCAGATTTTAAGCATTCCGTTTATTATTTTAGGAATAATCCTTATTATCTATTCACGACACAAGCGTCTAAATTAAGAAGGTAGCAACATGTCCCTTGAAATCGTTATTCTTTCAGCAGGCAAAGGCAAGCGCATGCATTCTGACTTGCCTAAAGTTTTACATAAAGTTGCAGGCAAAAGCATGCTTAGGCATGTTATCGACACCTCTTTAACTTTAGACCCTCTTAAAATCCATGTCGTAGTAGGACACGGCGGAGAAATCGTAAGACAGTCTCTAACCTCTTTACCGCAAGAGATTTTCTCAAAAATAAATATCGTCGAGCAAAAAGAACAATTAGGTACGGGACATGCAGTCAATACCGCCATGCCCTGCGTACAAAAAGATTCAAACGTCGTCGTCCTTTACGGAGATACTCCACTTACACCAACAGACGATCTTAAAGCTTTGCTTAAGGCCTGCCCCAAAGACGGAATGAGTCTTCTTACCGCCATTGCCGATAATCCTTTCGGCTACGGACGCATCGTAAGAAATAACGACGGCCTGATTGAAAAAATCGTCGAAGAAAAAGACGCGAATGCTCAAGAAAAACTTATAAATGAAGTAAATACCGGCATGATGGCAGCACCTGCCTGCGTATTTAATGAATATTTGCCCAAGCTTAATAATGAAAATGCCCAAGGCGAGTATTACCTTACCGATTTAGTCGCCCTTCTTCGCGCTGACGGAAAAGAAGTAAATCCGGTAAAGGCACCGGAGTTTTCGGTATTATGCGGCGTCAATAACAAAGTTCAGCTTAGCTTTATCGAAAGGCTCTATCAGGAAAGAGCAGCAAAAACCTTACTTGAGGAAGGCGTAACTCTTGCCGACCCCAAGCGCTTTGATCTGCGCGGCACTTTAACTCACGGTAAAGATGTCTTTATTGATGTAAACGTCATTATTGAAGGCAACGTAATTTTAGGCAATAACGTTATCATAGGTGCCGGATGCGTGCTAAAAGATGTTTCAATAGGCGATGACAGCATCATTTCCCCTTACACCGTCATGGAAAAATCTAAGCTCATGCGCCATACCACCATAGGACCTTTTGCAAGACTGCGCCCCGGCAACGTACTTGAGGATGAAGTTCATGTCGGCAACTTCGTTGAGGTAAAAAATTCTCATATAGGCTTTGGAACCAAAGCAGGTCATTTAAGCTATTTAGGTGACAGTGACATCGGAACTGATGTTAATATCGGCGCCGGAACCATCACCTGCAATTACGACGGCGCCAACAAGCACCGAACCACGATTGAAGATGAGGTGTTCGTCGGATCCGACACTCAGCTTGTAGCCCCTGTTACCGTGCGCAAAGGCGCCACAATCGGCGCCGGTACCACCGTAACCAAGGAAGTTCCCGAAAAAGCTTTGGTCATTACGCGCGTAAGACCTATTTACTTTAAAAATTACCAGCGCCCTGTCAAAAACAAGAAATAACGAAAAAGGATAAAAACCATGTGCGGAATTGTTGCAGCCATTGCCCAAAGAGATATCGTAGACATTTTACTTGAAGGTTTATCCCGCCTTGAATACCGCGGATATGACTCGGCAGGTCTGTGCGTCATTCATGACAATGACTTCAAGCGCGTACGCGTCACCGGCAAAGTCTCGTCATTAAAAGAAGCCGTAAGCAAAGAGTCTTTTTCTGGCTCTTTAGGCATCGCTCACACCAGATGGGCAACCCACGGCCGTCCTTCGGTTGAAAACGCCCATCCGCATATAAGCGGTGATTTTGCCCTGGTGCATAACGGCATTATTGAAAACTTCAAAGAGATTAAAGCCAAACTTGAAAAAGAAGGTTTTGAATTTCACTCTCAAACCGATACCGAGGTCTTGGCTCATTTAATTTCTTATTACGCCCAAACCGAGTCCGACACCAAAAAGGCATTGCGCCTTGCTTTAAACGATGTCGAAGGTACCTACGGCATCGCGCTTATCAATAAACACGAGCCTGATACTTTATACACCGCTCGTAAAGGCTCTCCTATCGTTATCGGATTAGGCTTCGGCGAAAACTTCGTCGCCTCCGACGTGTTGGCGCTGCTGCCCGTGACACAGCGCTTTATCTATCTTGATGATGATGAAATCGCAGTTTTAAAGCGCAAAGAGCTTAAGATTTACGACAAGGACTTAAAGCCTATCGAAAAAACCGTCAAAGAAAGCGAGCTTGACGTCTACTCGGTATCAAAAGGCCCGTACCGCCACTTCATGCAAAAAGAAATTTTTGAGCAGCCGCGAGCAGTTGCCGATACTTTCGAACGCCGTATCGAAGAAGATAACGTCAGCTTTGAAGCTTTCCTCGGCACTGATGAAAACAGTTTTAAGGATGTGGACAACATTCAGATAGTCGCCTGCGGTACCTCATATCACGCAGGACTTGTCGGCAGATTCTTCCTTGAAAATCTCGCCAAGGTGCATACGGAAGTTGAAATCGCTTCAGAGTATCGCTACCGCAACAGCATCACTTTGCCAAATTCTCTTCTGGTAACTTTATCCCAGTCAGGCGAAACCGCCGATACTCTTGCCGCTTTAAGAAAAGCCAAGAATTCAGGATATAAAGGCTCACTTGCCATCTGCAACGTTCCGGGCTCATCACTTGTAAGAGAATCGGACTACGTATTTTTAACCAGAGCCGGCGCTGAAATCGGCGTTGCTTCCACCAAGGCTTTTACCACTCAGCTTATCGCTCTTATTCTCCTTGCAATCCGCATCGGACGGGTAAAAGGGACTTTAAGTAAAGAGCAGGCCGCTGAAATAATTCAAGAGATTAAAAAGCTTCCCGATGAAATCAGCAGTGCGCTTAAAACAGCTGCTACAGTTGAAAAACTTGCCGAAGAATTTGCAGGAAAACATCACTGCCTCTTCCTGGGTCGCGGTGAAATGTATCCTATAGCTCTTGAAGGCGCCTTAAAGCTTAAAGAAATAAGCTACATCCATGCCGAAGGCTATGCCGCAGGTGAATTAAAGCACGGACCGATTGCTCTTATCGACGCTTCAATGCCGGTTGTGGTTGTGGCTCCTGACAACGAGCTTATCGGCAAACTTAAATCCAACATTGAAGAGGTAAAGGCCCGCGGCGGTATTTTATACATCTTCACCTCAGACAAAACAGCAATCAAAGAAGATGCCACCACCCGCGTCATCAAGCTCAAAGTATCAGGACAATATTTGCAAAGCGTGATTTACACCATACCGCTGCAGCTGCTTGCTTATCACGTAGCACTAATTAACGGTACGGATGTTGATCAACCTCGCAATTTAGCGAAGTCCGTCACAGTTGAGTGATGAAAAAACAGAAAAAGCGCAGGTTTTCGCCGAATCTACGGTAAAATCATGTGCTTTTTCATAAATTTAACATTTTTAAGGTGTAATGAAAGAATCCCATGTAACTTTAAGCGAAAAGATCGCTTTCGGTTTGGGCGCCATGAGCAAAGACATCATTTATTGGTTCATCGGCGCTTATCTGATGCTGTACTTTACCGATTTTTACGGATTATCCGCAGCATTTATCGGTTTTATTTTCTTAATAGGCAAAATCGCCAACGCTTTTCTCGATCCCTTTTTAGGCTACGCGATAGATAACACCGCTGCGCGTTTTAGTAAATTCAAACCTTGGATCATCATCGGCAGTCTGTTAACCGCCGCGTCGGTTATTTGCCTGTTTTATAAACCGAATCTTCAAGGATCCGATCTTACTTTATACGGTCTTAGCTTTTATTTTCTTACCATCATCGCTTATTCGCTGATGGATATACCGTTTTGGTCATTAATTCCTAATTTCGGTACTGTCGGCAAAGATCGCCTAATCATGACCGCAATTCCCCGTGCCATGACGGTTGTCGGCGGACAGTTCATTCTTATTTTCGGGTTATTTTTAATCGGCAAGCTTACATTTAACGCAGAGCATGACTTATCAGAAGGATTTTTCACGCTTGCCGCCGCCTGCGCATTATTTTTCGTAATAACTCAGTTTTTAATGTGTTTTACCCTCAAAACGCGCCGACAAAAATTTAAATACGCTAAATTCTCAGTAAGTAAAGCCTTTGAACTTATAACCAAAAACGATCAGCTGCTAGCTACCGTTTCTATTATGGTTTTGCAGCAAATTGCCATCGGAATCGTCAACAGCTCACTTATTTTCTATTTCCTCCAAGAGCATGTAATTACCGCCAAGCATTTCACTCTCATTATGTCAGGCGGTGCCGTAATTCAATTTTTAACGTATATTTTGTTGCCCAAAATAATCGGCATTATTTCCCGCAAAGCCGCATTTTATATATCAGGCATTTTGATGTTATGCGGTTTTATTTCCATGATTTTCCTGTCACTTACGACCGGTAACCCGATAGTACTGTGCGTAAGCTTCTGCCTTGCCAATTGCGGTATGGCTCTTATGATTGGAATAACAACTTCAATGCTTGCCGACTGCGTTGATTACGGTGAATTTAAAAACGGCATCCGCTCTGAAGCCCTAATCTTTTCACTGCAAACATTCTCTGCAAAATTAGGCACCGGCATTGCCCTTTTCATGTCCGGTCTTTCTATATCCGCGGCAGCTTACATTCCCCGTGAAATCACATTCGTTCATCAGGAGTTCAGCTTCCGTCTGGCTCTTGTCATCGTCTGTCTGCTTATTTTAATTTCGCTTTGGATCTATAGCCGTTACTACAAGCTAAACGGCATTTTGTTCAAATCCATGCTTTCCACCCTTGAAAAGCTAAGAACTTCAGACGGAATGATTCATGACGCGCAAAGACTTATCCGTTATGCAATCGATGAAAATAACGTACTGCTAAAGCTTAAAGGAGAAACATTAGAAGAGGTTTTAAGTCCGCTTGTGTCCTGTCTTGCCCGCAGTGGTGTTATCTCATCTATTTCAGAATTCAGATCCGAGCTTAATAAAAGGCTAAAAGTTACTCCTTGCGGCATTGCTGAAGGTATAGCCATTCCGCACGCCCGCGGCGAATGCGTGAAACGACCGGCTATTGCCATTGCCGTTTTGGAAAAACCTCTTGATTTAGGATCTTATGACGGTAAAAAATGCGATCTTATATTTTTAATCGCAAGTCCTGATGACGGACAAACCCATTTAAATCTTTTAGGTCGTTTATCATTGGTTTTAAACGAGCAGGGATTTGCCGATTCACTTCGTCATGCCGGAACCGCGCGCGAAGTTGTTACGCGCATTGCCCGTTATGCCCAACACTTTGATTAATTATTTTTGTAAATTTTATGCTGTTTAAAAAACTTATTGCTTTAGCTGCCATCGTGTCTTTATCTTTTTGCGCCCAAGCTTCAGATAAAAAACTTCAAGTTTGCGCCACCGCGCAAATGTACAACGCTCTTGAAGCACTTACGCCTAAAGTTCCGGTTGAATTTGATGCTCACTACACTACCGCATCCAATATCTATACCGGAATTATCAATAATAAGTTAAAGTGCGATGTCATAATAAGTCCGGATGAAAGACTGCCTATTAGTCTCATTCGTTTAAATAAGACCTCCCCTGCATCCTTTATTCCCTTTACCCGCGCCAAACTTATTCTTTGGTCAGCTAATCCGCGCTTATTTAACGGTAATATTTCTGCAATTTACTCCAAAAAACTAAAATCACTGGCAATTCCTGACCCAAGACTTACCCCTGTGGGTTTTGCCGCAAAGCAAATCGTCTCTAACAAAGGATTTCCGACAGGATATCTGAAAAATAAAATTTTCTATCCTGAGCACGAATACCAAGTCCATTCCATGGTTGCAAACCAAAACGTGGAAGCAGGTTTTATAACCCTCCCTTTAATAAGCTCCAAAACCAGAATGGCAAACGGTTCATACTGGGTAGTTCCGCGCGGATATTATCCTGATATTCTTTACTACACCTTAATTATTGACGACTCGCCAAAACGCGATGACGCGTTGGCCTTCACCCGTTTTTTAAGAGAAAGTGATGAAGCACAAACCCTGCTTGAAGCTTTCGGCTTCGGGTCATTAAATCCTACGGAAAAAGGTCAACTTGATTTACGTTTACCGGGTTGGCAGAGTAAATAAGCTTACAAACACTGTTTCATCTTTATTTGAGCCTTTCATGAAAACTAAGGCTCATTATTTTTATTTATTCTTAAATCAACTTTCTATAGATTTATCTTTGTTTTTCAACAAATCATTAACGCTAACTATTTAAGTTTTAACACTTTCTTCAGATGAACATTATGAATAGTATTGTATGTGTTTGTAACGCAAAACATTTTCAATTATAGTTAAGACATGATTCATTTAGTGTAGAAGTTCAAAGATGTCAGCATTATTACAAGTTCGCATTGATGAAACGTTAAAAAAACAAGCACAAGAAACAGCAAAGGCAATGGGCCTTGATTTAACATCCGTGATCCGCATGTGTTTAACACAAATGGTTAATCTTCGTAAGTTGCCTTTTACTCCTACTGCTGATTCTTTTTACTCTAAAGCCAATCGGGAAGCTTTGGATCACAGCATTTGGTCTTTAAACAATGAAGAAAAAGTCACAAAAACAATGCAAGAGTTAAGAGCTTTGGAGGAATAACTGAATATTATCTTTTCTAAAGCAGCATGGGACGAGTATCTGTATTGGCAGCAAACAGATAAAAAGGCATTAAAGAAAATAAATAACTTAATTGAGGCTATAACAAGATCTCCATATGAAGGAGCGGGGAGCTCTGAACAATTAAAATATGAGTATTCGGGATATTGGAGCAGACGAATCGACTTAAAGAATCGCTTAGTTTTCGTTGTAAAAAACGATTGCTGTGAAATTATCCAATCTAAAGAGCACTATTAACATTAGGAGCTTTTTTATCGGATAAAAACCGTAGTGCAATCCAACAAAAAACCGATCCTACATTTACGCAAGATCGGTTTTAATTTTTCTTAACTATCTATTAATTAACTATCTATTACTTCATCAAATTCGGCAGGAACATAGTGATCTGCGGAATGAAAGTAATCAAAGTCAAAGTACCGAAAGTCAGAATAATGAACGGAACGATACCCTTTAACACGACTTCAAGTTTCGTATTGGAAATACGTGCCGCCACGAAGAGCGCCATGCCCAAAGGCGGTGTAATAAAGCCTATGGCAAGGTTTGCAACCATGATAAGACCGAAGTGAACCGGATCGAGACCTAAGGAAACGGCAACCGGTAAAAGGATCGGAGCCAAAATCAAAATTGCAGGGGTCTGGTCCATAAAGCAGCCGACGATAAGCAGCATGATGTTAATCAAAATTAACAAGATGATCTTGCTGTCGGTGATCTCAAGCAATGCCTGAGTTACAAGCTGCGGAACCTGTTCTACGGTCAAGACCTTTGAAAATCCTGTTGCACAAGCCAAAATCACCATAACGGTACCAGTCGTGCAGCAAGAAGTGGCAATTGCCTTGAACATGCCTTTTGCATCAAGCTCGCGGTGAATGAAGGCACCGCAGATAAATGCATACAAAGCGGCGATTGCGGCAGCTTCGGTCGGAGTGAAAATACCGGCGTAAATACCGCCTAAAATGATGATCGGGTTAATTAAAGCCCACTTGGCTTCCCATACGGCATCCCATGCTTTTTTACCGGAGAACGGCTCACTGTGTCCCTTATATCCTTTTACTTTGCAGTAAATATAAGAGTAAAGCATCAAAGCGCCGCCGATTAAAAAGCCCGGGAAAAATCCGCCCATAAACAAAGAGGTAACGGAAGTTCCGGTAGAAACACCGTAAAGCACCATCGGAATAGACGGCGGAATAATTACGCCGATAGTTCCGGCTGTTGCGACCAAGGCCAAAACGAAAGAGCGCTTGTAGCCAAGCTCGATCATGGTAGGAATAACCATGGATCCAACGGCAGCCACGGTTGCAGGACCGGAGCCTGAAACTGCGGCAAAGAACATGCAGACTAAAACAGTAACGATTGCAAGACCGCCCGTTATGCGTCCGAAAAAGACGTTGCAGACATTTAAAATTCTGCGGGATACGCCGCCGGCGCCCATCAGGTCGCCTGCCAAAATAAACAAAGGAACAGCCAAGATCGGGAAAGAATCGCAGCTAATCACCATCTGCTGAGCAAGGGAATTGA
>ERZ779866.309-NODE-309-length-55205-cov-6.126564_pt1 | contig 55205 bp, 46 predicted proteins | sample MGYA00511248_ERZ779866 | MGnify/ENA primary metagenome ERZ779866 (study PRJEB29588, sample SAMEA2155758) | human gut metagenome | biome: human gut; feature: human-associated habitat; material: faeces | place: Denmark | collected 2008/2010 ... | reverse complement strand
GTTAGCCATATTTACAATACCTGTGGAAACAAGACCCAACGTATATTATATAAGCGGTATCAGTGACGCAATAGCAAACATACAGCTTCCGCTTCCCGTAGCGCTTATACTCGGCGGAATTTTTGCGGCTCTTCTTGCCGCCCTCATCGGTATTCCCGTTCTCCGTTTAAAAAGCGACTACCTTGCTATTGCCACACTCGGTATATCTGAAATAATAAGAGCGCTTATATCCGCTCCACAGATGGATAGAATAACAAACGGTTCATACGGACTTAAAAATATACCCGGATTTTCCAATATATTTGTCCCTACGATAATAGCGGCAATATGTATCGGTATAATGGTCTTGGTAATAAATTCTTCCTACGGAAGAGCGTTTAAAGCCATAAGGGAGAATGATATAGCTGCCGAGGCAATGGGTATAAACCTGTTTAAGCACAAAGAACTTTCATTTGTAATAAGCTCTTTCTTCACAGGAATAGCCGGAGGTCTTCTTGCGGTTTATATGCGTTCTATCGACGCAAAAACATTCCAGGTAACTCTTACATACAACATACTTCTTATGGTTGTAATAGGCGGTATCGGTTCCGTAACGGGAAGTATTATAGGAGCTTTCCTTGTAAACTGCGGTCAGGAATGGCTTCGTTTCTTTGACGAACCTCTTATGATAGCAGGCGTACAGATACCATTTTTCCGTACAGGTTTCCGCATGGTAATATTCTCCATACTTCTTATGGTTGTCGTTCTTTTCTACCGCAGAGGAATAATGGGTAACAACGAGTTCTCCTGGGACGGTCTCGGGCGGCTGATAAAGAGTATACCGGCAAAATTTACAAGAAAAAAAGCAAATAAGTCGGGAGGCGAGAACTGATGAAAGATAACGTACTTCATGTTGAAAACGTAACGATGCAGTTCGGCGGCGTAGTTGCTGTAAACAACCTTTCGCTTGATATAAACAAAGACGAAATAGTTGCCCTTATAGGCCCCAACGGAGCCGGAAAAACAACGGCGTTCAACTGTATAACAGGCGTTTACGAACCTACAAACGGACTTGTGGCTTTCAACGGAAAAACAATTATAGAAAATCATCCCCAGGGAAAGATGAAAACGGAATACAAAGGCGAAAATAACGGTAAGTATACAAACATAATAAGAAAAACGCCCGACCAGATTACAAAACTGGGCGTTGCCCGTACATTCCAGAACATCCGTCTTTTCTCCAACCTGACGGTATTTGACAACGTACTCATAGCAAAGCACATGAGAGCGCATCAGAATATTTTTTCCGCCACATTCAGATTGAATATGAAAGAGGAAAGAAGAATGCGCCAGGAGGCCATGGAGCTTCTGGATATGCAGAACATGCTTCATCTTAAAGATGAAATAGCTTCTTCGCTCCCCTACGGTCTTCAAAGAAGAGTGGAAATAGCCAGGGCACTCGCAACCGAGCCACAGCTTCTTCTGCTTGACGAGCCTGCGGCAGGGATGAACCCAAATGAAACAGAAGAGCTTATGAAAACAATTCGCTTTGTCCGTGATGAATTCGACATGACTATTTTGCTTATCGAGCACGACATGCGTCTTGTAAGCGGTATCTGTGAACAGCTCACCGTTTTGAATTTCGGTATGGAGCTTGCAAAGGGTGAAACCTCCGAGGTTTTGAACAATCCGGAAGTTATCACCGCATATCTTGGAGAATAAGGAGGTATTTTTATGGCGATGCTTGAGGTATCAAATCTTAAAGTAAACTACGGAATGATTCAGGCTATTAAAGGTATCTCTTTCAAGGTTGAAGAGGGTGAAATTATCGCTCTTATCGGCGCCAACGGCGCAGGAAAGACAACCACTCTCCACACTGTTTCAGGCCTTTTAAAGGCAAGAGAGGGAAGCATTCTCTTTAACGGCAAGGAGCTTACAAAAACTCAGCCTCATAAAATTGTTGAGATGGGTATGGCTCATGTTCCGGAAGGAAGAAGAATTTTCCAGCAGCTTACTGTTTATGAAAATCTTATTTTGGGCGCTTACACACGTTCAGACAAAAAAGAAATTGCAGAAAATCTTGAAATGATTTACAAGCGTTTTCCTCGTCTTGAGGAAAGAAAAAAGCAGATTGCGGGAACTCTCAGCGGCGGCGAACAGCAGATGCTGGCAATGGGCAGAGCTTTGATGAGCAATCCTAAAATCGTTTTGATGGACGAGCCTTCAATGGGTCTTTCACCTTTGCTTGTTTCTGAAATTTTTGATATTATTCAGTCAATAAATAAAAGCGGCACCACAGTTCTTTTGGTTGAGCAGAACGCTAAAAAGGCTCTTTCAATAGCAAACAGAGCTTACGTTCTCGAAACAGGAAAAATTGTTTTGGAGGGCGACGCCAAGGAACTTATGAACAACGACCAGATTAAGAAAGCATATCTGGGAGAGTAAGAACAGGGGTGGATTTTATGAGCGACAAAAAAACTGTAATAGCCATAAACAGAGGCTTCGGCAGCGGCGGACGTATAATAGGCGGTATGCTTTCCGAGCGTCTGGGAGTTCATTTTTACGACAAGGAGCTTATCTACCTTGCATCTGAGGAAAGCGGAATAAATGCGGCTCTTTTCGGTCAGGCAGATGAAAATTTGAGAAAATCTTTCTTTAAGAAGAATTTTGTTTATGACCACAAAATCCTTCCTCCTGACAGCAGCGACTTTACTTCCGACGACAATCTTTTCAATTATCAGGCAAAGATAATCAGAGATTTAGCCGAGGAGAGCAGCTGCGTTATCGTAGGCAGATGTGCAGACTTCATTCTAAAAGACATGCCAAACGTAATAAGCGTATTTGTATATGCTTCTCAGGACGCATGTGTTAAAAATGTCTGCGAGCTTTACGGCGTTGACGAGAAAGAGGCTCTGAAAATTATCACAAAAACCGACAAAAGACGTGCCGATTACCACAGATATTATGCCGGCACAGAGTGGGACAACGCAAGAAACTACGACTTATCCTTGGATTCCAGCAAGCTTGGTTTTGAAAAGTGCGTTGACATAATCGAAGACTACATAAAAATCTTCAACCGTTGATTTTTATCTCCGCCTTGCAAAGGTTATTTTAGGAAATAAACGTCGTTTCAAGGCGGGCGAGACTTTTTTATCTCCGCCTTGCAAAACTCTTATTTAGAAATGAAGCTCATTACAAGGCGGGCGAGACCTTCTTTTTAGAAATAACAATGGCTCTGTTGCAGTTAAGTTTGCGGCAGAGCCTTTTTTTCCGCCTTGCATAGGTTGTTTTGGAAAATAAAGTTGATTACAAGGCGGGCGAAACCTTTTATTTTATCTCCGCCTTGAAAAACTCTTATTTAGAAGTGAAGCTCATTACAAGGCGGGCGAGACGTTTTCTATTAGAAATGACAATGGTTTTGATGCAATTGGGTCTGCGGCAGAATTTTTGTTGTTTTGGGGAGTGATTTGTGATTAAACTTTGGCAGGTGGAGGACAGAGTGTCAAAGATAATTCACAATATAAAGGGGATTATCATAGTATGTTTTGTAATCAAAATAGTTTTTTGAAAGACGGTGAAGCTTTATGAATATAGATAGTAAGCCATCAATCGGAATTTTAGGCGGAGATAAAAGACTGGTATACACCGGAAAGTATCTTGAAAAAGAGGGATACAAGGTTTTGGCTTCGGGGTTTGAAAAATATCCCGAGCAGCTCAGTTTTTTTCTCAGCGATTTCCAAAAAAACATTGAGGAAAGTGAAATTGTTCTGCTTCCTGTTCCTCCTGTAAAAGAGGGAAATCTTAACTGTGTTTACAGCGAAAAAACCGTTGATTTCGGGAAAGATATTCTGCCTTTTCTGAAAGGAAAGAAAGTTTTTACCCCTATGAAAGAAAAGCTTCTTGCTTTGTATCCGAAGCTTTCGGAGTGCAGTCTTTTTGATTACGGCGAAAGAGAGGATTTTGCCGTGAGAAACGCCATGCCTACCGCCGAGGGCGCACTTTATGTGGCTATGGGCAATACGGAGAAAACAATTTGTTCCAGCAGATGTCTTGTGTGCGGCTGCGGAAGAATAGGAAAGGTGCTGGCGCCTATGCTGAAAAGGCTTTGGGCTTCGGTTTGGGTAAGCGCAAGAAAGCCGGAGGATATAGGCTGGATTGAAGCAAACGGTATGAATTCCCTTAGAACCGACGGTTTGGAGATTTGCCAGCTTGATTTTGATATAATTTTCAATACTGTTCCTCACATGGTCTTTGACAGAAAACTGCTTTCCCGTCTTAACAAAGAAACTCTGATTATAGATTTGGCGTCTGTTCCCGGAGGCGTGGATTTTCAAGCCGCAGAGGAACTGGGAATAAAAACCATACATGCCCTGTCCCTGCCGGGAAAAATGTCGCCTGATACAGCCGGAAAAATAATTAAAGACACTGTTGTAAATATGCTCAGGGAGGCTGAAATGTGAAAAAGGCCACTGTCGGCTTTGCCTTTTGCGGGTCTTACTGCACTTTTTCAAAGGTTTTAAAACAGTTTGAGCTTTTGTCGGAGCTGGGGTACGACCTTATTCCCATTATGTCGGAAAACGCATACTCCACCGACACAAGATTCGGAAAGGCAAAAGACTTTGCAGATAAAATAGAGGGTATTTCGGGAAAGAAAATTATTTCCACAATAAGCGGAGCAGAGCCTATCGGCCCTAAAAAAATGTGTGATATTTTGGTTGTCGCACCATGTACGGGCAACACCTTGGCGAAGCTTTCCAACGGGATTACCGATACCAGCGTGACTATGGCGGTTAAATCCCATTTGAGAATTCAAAGACCTGTTTTGCTTGCACCTGCAACAAACGATGCTTTGGGAAGCTCTGCTCAGAATATCGGCAGGTTGTTCAATGTGAAAAACATCTACTTTGTGCCAATGGCTCAGGATGACTGTGTGAACAAACCAAATTCACTTGTGGCTGATTTTAATCTTCTGACGGAAGCTTTGGAAGAAGCTCTGAGCCGCCGACAAATACAACCTCTTTTTAAAGTCTGCTGAATTTTTTATCTTTATTTAATGGACAGATTTGTATTCTAACAGGGAACTGCTTGCGTGGTTCTCTGTTTTAGCTTTTTATGTTACTTTTTAAGAACAATGACTGTGATATACTGTGGTATAATAAATAAAATGGGGGTGTTAAAAATGATTTATGCGGTTTCTGATATTCACGGATGCTATGATAAGTTTTTGGGTTTGCTGGATTTGATTAAGTTTTCCGATGATGACACAATGTACATTCTCGGTGATATGGTGGACAGAGGAAAGGACGGAATAAAGCTGCTCTTTGACCTTATGGACAGAAAAAATATAGTAGCTTTAAGGGGAAACCACGACCACACGGCTTTTCTTATGCTGAAACACCTGGGAATGTCCGTTGACTCCTACGACACAGAGAGCCTTTTGGAAATCTACAGAATGTGGATTTCAGACGGCGGACATGCCACCTATAAAGCCTTTAAAAAGCTTAACAAGCAGGACAGAAGAAAGGTAATAAATTATCTTGCGACTTTGCCTTATTACAGGGAAATTACCGTAAACGGAAAAAACTTTTTTCTTTCTCACACCATTCCTGAAAAAGAAAAAATGGACAGCTTTGATGACTGCCGCATGAGTGATTTTCTCATGGGTGAGGTGGATTACGAAAAGGTATATGACAAGGATAGATTTTTTGTGACGGGACACACGCCCACAGGATTTATTGACGAGAGTTATACGGGGAAAATATGGCAGAAAAATAACCACATCGCCATAGACTGCGGTGCGGTTTTCGGAAATCCTCTTGGCTGTATCTGTCTTGATACATTGGAAGAATTTTATTACGATACAAAAGAATGAAATAAATAAAATAGAAAGGGAAAACGCCTTGCAAGAAAAAATCTTACAGGGCGTTTTCGCTATTTTAAGGGGTCTTCGAGAAAGTTCATCACGTTTTCAGCCGTAAGTTCATCAATCTCAATATACGGGCCCGCATCCCGCATGTTTTCGAGATAATGAGCGTCGCTGTCCCTTATTATGTACATGTTTTTTAATATGGGGTGAGAGGCTGTAAGCTTTTCAATATCGCCGCTCTGTGAAACCTCAGCGACGGAAAAGTTACATTCCGGGGGAATCTCACCCAAAACGGAAAGAACAGAACAGCTGTCACGGTTGATGTGGGCGGGAAAAGCAGTTCCGCCGTATTCGCTGCACAGCTTTTTTATATCCATAATACTTATATCGGTGGCTAAAATCAGAAGTTCTTCTATTTCTCCGATTTTTTCATCCTGAGCATTTAGAATAAGCTGTTCTCCGTATATTTCTTTTTTGTTTTTGATTTTCATTCTGTGCTGTGAAACAAAGCTTTCAAATTTCAAAGCTTTTTCAGCGGTGGGGAAAAGACATACCACATGAATTTCCTCGGAGGTGGTAAGCTCCATTCCGCTTAAAACACAGATTCCGTTGGCTTTTCCCAGCTCCTCAACTGCCGGACAGTTTTGGCAGGTGTTGTGGTCGGTTAAAGCTATAAGGTTTAATCCCAAAAGGGTGGACATGCCTACAATATTATTTGGCGTCATGTCCGGATCTCCGCAGGGAGAAAGGCAGGAATGCATATGAAGGTCATAAAAGGCTTTCATTTTTAAGCTTCTTCCTCAAAAAGTTTGTAAATCTTTATGGCAGTCTGATAGCTGTTCTCCTCTGTTTTCAGTATAGCCACATCCTGCATAACAGCTCTTGCCTTGGCGTTGGCGTCAAGGGCTGCATTTTCAGTTAAAACAATACATGACACGTCGGCAAGTGTTGCAACGGCTATGGTGTTTATATTTCCCATAACTGTAAGCCATACATTGTCCATTTCAGCTCTGCCCATAACCCAGCTTAATAAATCGCCTATATAACAGCCGTCAACCTCTCTGGTAAGGCTGTTTTTACCTGTTATAATCTCTGCTCCCAATTTTTCGGCAAGTTCTTTTACTGTCATATTTTTTCCTTCTCTCTCTTTTTTATTGCGGATTACATCATCTGCATTAGGTCACGGTAAACCTGCTGTATTTGTTCTCTGAGTTTAAATATACATTCGGTTTCCTTTGCACTGCCTTTTACGATGTCCTCAGCCATTGCGTGGCAGGATGGCGCACCGCAGGAACCGCAGTCCAAACCCGGCAGACTTGCTTCTATTTTTTCTATCTGCTCCATCATTTCCATAGCCTTGTTTATGTCTTTGTCAAGGCTCAATACGTTTTCATCGTATTCAAGAGGTTTATCCCACATCATTTTATCGGGAACACCGTCTTTTAAGTGGTTTTGTGAAACAGGAAGATATTTTCTCAGGGTATGAATTCTCGCCTGAGCTACATAAGGATTTTCAACTGTCAAAACTCCGCCAACGCATCCTCCTGTGCAGGCGTTAAGCTCTACAAAATCCACATTTCTTATTCTTTCGTCCTCAAGCTCTTCAAGTACTCTTATTACGTTTTCTATTCCGTCGGCGGCAAGGTATCTGTCGCCAAGCATTGCGGCACTTTCTCCGCCGCTGGTAGCCCAGCCAACGCCTATTACTCCGGAATTTGCCAAAGGCTCTATACTTGTCAGCTTATCCATAGCTGAGGTGAGCTTTGGGTATATTTTTGAAATTGCAATAGCTCCGTCGCAGTAGGAACGTTTATTTACATCCATTGGTCGGTTTATCTCCGTCACCTTGGCGGGGCATGGAGTTATGAAAAATGCGCCTATATCCTCCATTGGAAGCCCTGTTTCCTCCATGGCGTATTTCTTTGCAAGCATTGCGGAAACCTCCATCGGAGCTTTCATGGGCATTACATTTTCGCAAAGGTCTGGAAATCTTTGCTTTATAAGCCTTACAACGGCGGGACATGCTGAACTTATTATCGGATGTTTCAGCTTGTTTTCTCTTATGAGCTGTCTTGTTGCCTGAGAAACAAGCTCAGCGCCCCTTGAAACCTCGTATACACTGTCGAAACCCAGCTTTAAAAGTCCGTTTAAAACTATATCGATATCGTCCATATTGTTAAACTGTCCGAATAGAGCCGGTGCAGGTATAGCTATTTTATATTTGAATTTTTCTATTTCTTCGATGCTGTCGGAGCGTGCCTTTTTTGCATGGTGAGGACAGACTCTGATACACTCGCCGCAGTCTATACAGCGTTCTGTTATTATATGAGCCTTTCCGTCCCTTACTCTAATTGCCTCGGTGGGGCATCTCTTTATGCAGTTGGTGCATCCGCAGCATTTATCCTCCTCCAAAACAACGGAGTGAAAATACTCGGGCATATTAAGACCTCTTTTATACTATTTTATTGTTTAACAAGTACGGTTAAATACATTGTTGTGCCGACGCCTAAGGTGGTTTCTATTTTCATTTCATCTGTGTATTTTTTTATGTTTGGAAGTCCCATGCCGGCGCCGAAACCTAAGTTTCTTACATTGTCGGGAGCTGTTGAATAGCCCTCCTGCATTGCTTTTTCCACATCCGGGATACCAGGTCCTTTATCAGCAAGGACAACCTCCACCTTGTCGGGATAAATATCCACGTCTACCACGCCTCCGTCGGCGTGTATTACCATATTTATTTCAGCCTCGTACATGGCGATTGCCACACGTCTTATGGCGTCTTTATTGTATCCAAGCTTTTTCAGCTTGCTTTTTACCATTCCTGAGGCTTCTCCTGCTCTTGTGAAATCATCGCCGGAAACCTCATATGTAAGATGTATTACACTCATACTTCACAGCCTCCTCGCAGACCATTGGAATAGAGCAGTCCGCAGGCTGTAAACATTCTGTACGGTGTTGACATAAGTGTTATATCTCTGGTTCTTGCCAAGTTTATAATATCCTCGTTTGGCTCTTTTCCTCTGACAAAAATAATACAAAGCATATCCATCATTTCGGCTGTTCTTACAACCTGGGGGTTTACAAGTCCTGTGAGAAGCACGGACTGGTCCTTTACATAAGCTAAAACATCGCTCATCATGTCGCTGCCGCAGGCTGTTTTTATTTCAGCGTCCAAATCTCCCGGAAGGATAACTTTTGCTTTCAAAATATCTATCAAGTCTTTGACAACCATAAAAAACTCCCTTTCTTATTTGAAATACGCTTAATAAAAGTTCACTTTTATATTTTAACATATTTAAAGCTCGGTTACAATAAAAATTGTACAAAAAGTTAAAAAGGAAAGATTGTTTTGTTATATGTTACTTTTCTATGTTGATTTTCTCTCTCAAATGTAATAGAATTATTAAAGTGGGTTAGATATTGAAAACTGTACTTTGTATATAGGTGGTAATCTTTAATGACGCTTGATGAAATTAAAATCGGACAGAAGTGCATGGTCGTAAGCCTTGGAAGCTCCGGAATGCTCAGACGAAGAATTATCGACATGGGAATTACTCCCGGCGCAATTATTTACAAGAGAAAAACTGCGCCATTCGGTGACCCTATTGAGATAAACGTGAGAGGATACGAGCTTAGTATAAGAAGAAGCGAGGCGAAAGAAATTTTTGTCGAGCTTTGCTGAGATTGTTTTAATAACCTTGAATACCGGCTGATTTGCGTTTGGTTTGATTTAGTATGTTAAAATTTTTAAGAAATGCGAAGCCTGTACGGGGACAAATACAGAAAAAAACAATTGATAACAAGCAATCTTACAATACGGAGGCTGTACTATATGGCAAATGAAGAGAGGGGTTCCGCTGACGGAAACCTGAATGTTATAAAGATTGCATTGGCGGGAAACCCCAACTGCGGTAAAACTACTCTTTTTAACCAGCTTACCGGCAGTAATCAGTATGTTGGAAACTGGCCGGGAGTTACTGTTGAAAAGAAAGAAGGAAAAATAAAAAATAAATTTGGTTTGGAAATGTCCATAATAGATTTACCGGGAATTTATTCACTTTCTCCTTATTCACCTGAAGAGATAGTTACAAGAAACTGTTTGCTTCACGATAACCCTCAGGTTATCATTGATATTGTGGACGCCACAAACATAGAGCGCAACCTGTATCTGACAACACAGATTGCAGAGCTTGGCAGACCTATGGTTATTGCGCTGAATATGATAGATATGCTGGAAAAAAACGGCGACACTATCGACGAGAAGCTTTTGGAAAAGGAACTGGGTATACCGGTTGTCCCTATTTCTGCCAGCAAGAATATAGGAATAGAAGCTTTGATAGAAAAAACGGTGGAGCTTGCCAAGGCTTCAAAATATGTGCCGGTTAAAAATATTTATTCAAAATCAGTAAACAATGTGCTTTTGGATATAGAGGACGCTCTGGAGGAGGTAAAGCAGAGCAAGTATCACAGAAAACGCTGGACAGCCGTTAAGCTTTTTGAGGGCGACAGCGTTACATGGAATCATTACGATTTCACAAAAGAACAAAGGGAACACATTATTTCCCATATTGAGGAGGTAAACTCCAGCAAAAATATCGACAGGGAAATGATTATTGCCGATGAAAGATATAAATATATCTGCGCAATAACAAGCCGTGCCGTACATAAAAATCATGACCCCTGCAAGCTTACTGTTTCAGATAAGATTGACAGGATAGCTACCAACAAATATTTGGCTATACCTCTGTTTTTGGTGACTATGTTCTTGGTGTTCGCCATAACCTTTGGCCCTATCGGAAACTTTTTAAGGGACGGGGCAGAGTGGCTTATATCCGATTTGCTTGCCGGAGGACTTACTACATTTTTGCATAATGTAAATGCTTCCGAATGGGCTGAAAGTCTTGTGATAGACGGTATCATAGGCGGTGTCGGTTCTGTTATTTCCTTCCTGCCTCAGATTGTTCTGCTGTTTACCTTGCTTTCACTCCTTGAGGACAGCGGATATATGGCGAGAGCGGCATTTATTATGGACAAGCTTTTGAGATGTATAGGACTTTCCGGAAGAGCCTTTGTTCCTATGCTTATGGGATTTGGCTGTACCGTTCCGGCAGTTATGGGAACAAGAATTTTGGAGAGCGAAAAGGATAAAAAGCTTACAATCCTTATAACTCCTTTCATGTCCTGTTCAGCAAAGATGCCTGTTTATCTTTTGATGGTTTCAATGTTTTTCAAGGACAGCGGACCTTTGGTGATATTCGGCATTTATATTCTGGGAGTTGTGATTGCCATTTTGACTGCACTTTTGTTTAAGTCAACGGTTCTTAAAGGCAAAAATTCCCCATTTGTTATGGAGCTTCCTCCATACAGACTTCCGTCCGCAAAAACTCTTTTGCTCCACATTTGGGAGAGAGTAAGGGACTTTTTGGTTCGTGCAGGTACTGTTCTTATGGGTGCTTCAATACTTATCTGGTTCTTGCAGAGCTTTAATTTCAGCCTGCAAATGGTGGAGTCAGACGAAAGTATTTTGGCTTCAATCGGAATGCTGATAGCTCCTGTGTTTACACTGTGCGGCTTCGGCGACTGGAGAGCTTCGGTTTCACTGGTGACAGGAATTGCCGCTAAGGAAAGCGTGGCTTCCACAATGGCTGTGCTTTACGGCGGTTCTCTTACAGGCGCATTTTCCACATTGTCCGCATTTTCTTTCCTTGTGTTTGTTCTGCTTTACACACCTTGTGTGGCAGCGCTCACCGCAATGAGAAAGGAATTCGGCAGCAGAAAGTGGATGGCGGTTTCTGTAGTTTACCAGCTTGCAGTGGCTTGGATTATGTCTTTTGCCGTGTTCCAGATAGGAAGCTTGTTTATTTAACAGAATTTCCCCTATAACAGGGATTTATGATAAATGATGAATTGATGAATAAGATTTTAAAAACTGTTCTCTTTTTTGTGGAGGTATTTTATGGCTGCTGATATTATTATTGCTATTCTTGCGGCGGCAATGGTGGCTTATACTATTTACAGATTGTTTTTCTCAAAAAAGAACAGAAGCTGCTGCGGAGACTGCTCCAAATGCGCAGGCTGTTTAAAAACTGAGGAAAATAATCATTGTGAAGATAACTCCGGCAATATTTGAGTTGAATGTTTGATTGGAAAGGTGGAACTCGTCTATGTATTTTGATTTTCACAGAAGCGAAGTCTGGGAATATCCTGACAGAATAAGCGTTCAGGTCATTTACAAGCTTTATACCGACCCGGGTTATCTGTCTGTTCATAAGATCATAGATGCCGAAAAATATATTTTTGTTTATACTATGGAGGGAAAGGGCAAGTTTTATGTTGACGGCAAGGAGATAAACGTGGTGGCAAACCAGCTTCTCGTTGTCAATGCCAAGGAAAGTTTAAGCTATTCATGTTCGGGCAAGTGCTGGAATTTCTGGCTCTTTGAGTACAAAAACAGCACAAACAGCCTGACGCCCAATGTGGTTTACGACTTCTTCATGAAAAAAGAAGAGCTTATGATGAGCTCCATGGCTTTGGAGGCTTTGAAAGAGGAAAACCGTGTTTTGGCGTCTACCTTGTTTGCTTCTTTGTATTACATAGCTTTGGACAAGATAAAACGTGGCGTTATGGATAAAAAATACAAGGTTATTACCTCGGCTACAAACTATATCAGGGAAAACCTCAGTACATTTTCCGTTGACGATTTAAGCGCATATCTGAATATAAACGAGAGAACGCTTTTGAATATTTTCAATGACTACCTGGGTACTTCACCTAAGAAGCTTCACAAATATATGCGCCTTGAGGCTTCAAAGGAATACCTTGAAACAACGAGAATGTCTATAGAGGAGATTGCCAAAACATTGGGCTATGCAAACTCCGGTCACTTCTCTGCTGTTTTCAAAAGCGAATATTCCATAACTCCGGCAAGATACAGAATGATTTTCAACGCCGGCGTTTCATCACAGATTTAATTTTTACAATTATAGAACCGTCGTTTTTTCGGCGGTTCTTTTCATATAATTTTCTGTTGTGAAAGCACGCTCTGTGTGGTATAATAAATCGAAATAATAAGGCAATTAAGGAGAAACTATGGAACTTACAGAATTGCAAAAGCAGTTTTCTAAAATGAACGATATGCAGCAGAAGGCGGTTTTCTGTACGGAAGGCCCTCTGCTTATTCTTGCAGGCGCAGGTTCGGGCAAAACCACCGTGCTTGTAAACAGAATAGCATATATTCTCAAAGCGGGACTTTGCAGACCTTGGCAGATTTTGGCTATAACCTTTACCAACAAGGCGGCAGGGGAGCTTAAAGAGAGAATATGCAATGCGGTTGACGAGGGCGGCGACGATATATGGGCGGCCACTTTCCATTCAACCTGTTCGAGAATTTTGAGAAGATACGGTGACAGGCTGGGATATACCAATAAGTTCACCGTTTACGATACCGACGATACAAAAAGACTTATGAAGGATATTTTAAAACAGCTTTCCGTTGATGAAAAAATCCTTTCCCATAAAACAGTGCTTAATGAAATTTCAAGGGCGAAAGACAAGATGATAACCCCTGAAATGATGAAGGCGGAGGCAGGCTTCGACAGCAGAAAAATAACCGTCTCAAAGGCTTACGCTATTTATCAGGAGCGTTTAAAGTCCGGAAATGCAATGGATTTTGACGATTTGCTTATGAATACTGTTCTGCTATTTGAAAAATGTCCGGAGATTTTGCAGTATTATCAGAATCTTTTCAAATACATCATGGTTGACGAGTATCAGGACACCAACAAGGTTCAGTATAAATTTGTAAGTATGCTGGCTGAAAAACACGGCAATATCTGCGTTGTAGGCGACGACGACCAGAGTATTTACAAATTCAGAGGCGCAACCATCGAAAATATTCTGTCCTTTGAAAACACTTTTAAAGGGGCAAATGTTATCAGACTTGAGCAGAACTACAGAAGCACAAAGAATATCTTAAACGCCGCCAACAATGTTATCGCTAACAACACATCAAGAAAGGGTAAAACCCTTTGGACAAACAACGAGGTGGGCGACAAAATTGTTTTGCATACAGCTTCCACAGAAAGAGATGAGGCTGCGTATATCGCCAAGGTCATTGTAGAAGAGGTGGCAAAGGGAAGAAAGTTTTCCGATTTTGCTGTGCTTTACAGAATGAACGCTCAGTCAAACTCCGTGGAATTTGCGCTGTCCAGAAGCGGTATTCCTCACAGAATTATCGGAGGTCACCGTTTCTATGACCGTGAGGAAATAAAGGATATGACAGCATATCTCCAGGTTATCAACAATCCGGACGATGATGTAAGACTTAGGAGAATTATAAACAGACCTAAACGTGGAATAGGCGATACAACCGTCAACAAGGCGGCGGACATTGCCTCCGCTTTGGGCGAGAGTATTTTCAATGTTATCAAAAACGCCGCAGACTATCCCGATATTTCAAAGGCGGCTTCAAAGCTTAAAGGCTTCTGCGATATGATTGAGGAACTCAGCGAATATGCTCAGGACGAGTACAACAGCCTTGAGGGTCTTTACAATGAAATCCTGGACAGAACCGACTATATAAACTATCTCAAAACAACAAAAGAGGACCATGCGGAAGTTAAGATTGAAAATATCGAGGAACTTCTTTCAAATATCAAAAACTTTGAAGAGGACTACGGAGATGAAGCAGACCTTTCCACATTCCTTGAGGATATAGCTCTTCAGACAGATATTGACAACTACGATGAAGAGGCGGACAGCGTTGTAATGATGACAATGCACAGCGCAAAAGGTCTTGAATTTCCTGTTGTATTTATTCCGGGAATGGAAGAGGGAATTTTCCCGTCATTTTCATCAACAATGGACCCGGAGGAGCTGAACGAGGAAAGACGTCTTGCCTATGTTGGCATTACAAGGGCTAAAGAAAAGCTCTATCTTATAAAATGTCAGTCAAGAATGTTGTTCGGTTCAACAAACAGAAATATGCCTTCAAGATTTGTCAGGGAAATACCGGGAGAGATTGTAGAGCTTACCGGTATGGAAAGAAAGATTAAAGAGCCTATGGCAAACCGTGAGCCTTATGCAACGGAAAAAACCTCCAGCTTTAAGGGTCACACTGAGTTTGTTAAACAGCCGGCAGGCGCAGCTGGTTCTGCTTCCTATTCTGTGGGCGATATGGTTAAGCACAAGGTATTCGGAGAGGGAATGGTTGTGAAAACCGAAAGAATGGGCAACGATACAATGCTGGAAATTGCCTTTGATAAGGTTGGAACTAAAATTCTTATGGCAAACTTTGCTAAACTTGTAAAGCTTTAATGTGTTAATTGTATAAATTTTTTACTGATACAGAAAATGGCAAATGGCTGTTTATTATATCTATACAGCGGTTTTGGCAAAAATAATTGACGATAATCCAACTAAAATATGTAATTTGTATTTACATATTTAGCAAAATAGTGTATTATGTTCTTAAATATGAAGTATAATGAGGTGTTTTCCATGGACGTAAAGTATAAAAGAATTCTTTTGAAATTATCCGGCGAATCTCTTGCAGGTAAAGCAGGCCACGGCATAGACTTCGACACAGTTTACAAATACTGCGAGCCTATTAAAAAATGCGTTGACGCAGGTATTCAGGTTGCTGTTGTTGTAGGCGGCGGAAATTTCTGGAGAGGCAGAAGCTCAGGTAAGATGGACAGAACACGTGCAGACCATATGGGAATGCTTGCAACTGTTATCAACGCTTTGGCTGTTGCCGATGTTTTGGAGCAGCAGCTTGGACTTGACGTAAGGGTTCAGACAGCTATCTCCATGCCTCAGGTTGCAGAACCTTACATCAGAAACAGAGCGGTAAGACATCTTGAAAAGGGAAGAGTTGTAATCTTCGGATGCGGAACAGGTAATCCATTCTTCAGCACAGATACAGCGGCTTCTCTTCGTGCAGTTGAAATTGAGGCTGACATTATCCTTAAAGCCACAATGGTTGACGGTGTTTATGATTCTGACCCTAAGAAGAATCCTGACGCCATTAAGTATGACACACTTTCTTTCCAGGAAGTTTTGAGCAGAGAACTTGCTGTTATGGACAGCACTGCCGCTTCACTTTGCAGAGATAACGATATACCGATTCTTGTGTTCAGCGTTGATGAGCCAATGAACATCTACTATGCAGCCTGCGGTGAAGAAATCGGAACCCTTGTTAAAAAATAATTGAGGACATTTGTCCCTTTACGTAACTTTAAATTTTGTAATTGACGGAGGAACTAACCATGAAAGAACAAATAAACAAGTGCTCTGAGCGTATGCAGAGAAGAATTGATCACCTTGTTAAGGATTACGCCGCTATCCGTGCAGGCAGAGCTAATCCTAAGGTTTTGGATAAAGTAGCTGTAGATTATTACGGCGTTGCTACCCCTGTTAACCAGCTGGCTTCAGTTTCCGTAACAGAGGCAAGAACACTTATGATTCAGCCTTATGACTCTTCAGTGCTCAGAGGCATTGAGAAAGCTATTCAGTGTTCCGATATCGGCATTAACCCACAGAACGACGGACGTGCAATAAGACTTGTATTCCCGCCTCTCACAGAGGACAGACGTAAGGAAATCGTTAAGGAAGCCGCAAAAATGGCTGAGGATACAAAGGTTCAGATTAGAAATGTACGCCGTGAAACCATGGATACTCTCAAGAAGATGAAAAAAGAGGGCGAGCTTACAGAGGACGATCTGAAGCAGGCAGAAAAGAAAGTTCAGGATATCACAGATAAGTTTATTAAAGAAACAGACAAGGTTTCCGAAGCAAAGCAGAAGGAAATCATGGAGATCTGATTATGGCAATCTTTGGCATAGGAAAATCTCAGAAAAATACAGAAGAACTTACCGATATCTCTCAGATTGAACTTCCAAAGCATGTGGGAATTATCATGGACGGCAACGGAAGATGGGCGAAAAAAAGAGGTCTTCCCAGAAGTGCAGGACACAAGGCGGGAGCCAACAATTTCAGAACCATCACAAGATATTGCAGCGATATCGGAATAAAGTACCTGACGGTTTATGCTTTCTCTACTGAAAACTGGAAACGTCCATCAGATGAGGTTTCCGCTTTAATGTCGCTTTTTAAGTCTTATCTTAACGAAGCTTTGACGGATTTTAAGGACGACAGCATTGTTGTAAAATTTATCGGAGACAAAACAGGCTTTAACTCTGAGCTTCAGGAGCTTATCAGAGAAAACGAAGAGGAGTCGGCAAACCGTGACGGAATGGTACTCAATATCGCTATGAATTACGGCAGCCGTGCCGAGATAACCATGGCGGTTAAGAAAATCGCAGAGAAAGTTAAGTCGGGAGAGCTTTCGGTTGAGGATATCACCGAGCAGACAGTGTCTGATAATCTTTATACCGCTTTTCAGCCTGACCCCGATTTGGTTATTCGTCCCAGCGGAGAATACAGAATTTCAAACTTTTTGCTGTGGCAGTCGGCATACACAGAGTATGTTATTATGGATAAGCTTTGGCCTGATTTTACCAAAGAGGACATGAACCGTGCTTTGCTGGAATTTGCCAACAGAAACAGACGTTATGGCGGCGTTTAAAATATAAGTTAGGGGTAATGAAGATGAAAGTAAGAATAATATCTGCTGCTGTGGGCATTGTTCTGGTTATCGGCGTATTGTTTGTTGCAGAGATGTTTCCTATTTTTATTGGAATAATTTTGGGCTTGGTCAATGCAATAATGACAGGAGAGTATCTGAGCGCAAAAAAGCTTCACAGAAAATACATGATATCAATTCCTTGTATAGCTTTGTCTCTTGTAACCCCTGTACTTGTTTTTTATATGAATTTGATGGTTGTGATGTATGCGTTTGCTCTTGTTATGATGATTTCGCTTATATTCTATCACGACCACTTAAGTTACGATGATACGGCTTTTGCCATAGTGGGAACCCTTGTTATTACATGCGGAATGACAAGCATATCCGCTATGTGCGTCGGCGGACAGTATACTTCCTTTTATGTTGTTATTTGTCTGTGTGTTCCATGGCTTTCCGATGCGGGTGCGTACTTTACCGGTACTTTTTTGGGCAAGCATAAGCTCTGCCCGAACATCAGCCCTAAAAAGACAGTTGAGGGAGCTGTGGGCGGTATAATCTTCGGTATGCTCAGCGGTATTGTGGCAGGAATGATTTTCTCTTCCTTTATTTACGGAGCAGATAAGGTTTATATCAATTACGGCGGACTTGCTTTAATCGGAGTTTTAAATTCCGTTATAGCTATTTTGGGTGACCTTTGCTTCTCTCTTATCAAGAGAAGCTGTTCCATAAAGGACTATGGAACAATTATGCCGGGACACGGCGGTTTGCTTGATAGATTTGACAGTGTTATTTTTACAGCACCCCTTGTGTATCTGTTTTGCAGATATGCGGTTCTTATCGCTCCGGCAATATCAATATAACATACTAAAAAATTAAACAAAAGCTCAAAAGGCTTTTGTATTATAGGATAGCGGTTTTCGGTTTTTCGATGACCGCTATGATGTTTTTATTAAGTAATTAAATCAGCATTGTAACAGATAAAAGTGAATATTATTTTATATCCGAAAGACGGTGATATTTATGATGCGAAATATTTCTATTCTGGGTTCTACAGGCTCTATAGGAACTCAGGCTCTTGACGTTGTAGATAAGCTTAATTTAAAGGTTTGGGCGCTTACTGCAAACAGCCGCATTGATATGCTGGAACAGCAGATAAGAAAGTATAAGCCGAAAATTGCGGCTGTAGTTGACGAAAAAAAGGCTTTGGAGCTTAAACAGAATGTTGCTGACACAAATACAAAGGTTCTTGCCGGAATGGACGGACTTATGGAAGCCGCCTGCGTAAGAGAGGCACAGGCAGTTTTAAACTCCGTTGTGGGAATGGTGGGACTTGAGCCTACATTAGCGGCACTTGAAGAGGGTAAGGACTTGGCCCTTGCCAACAAGGAAACACTTGTGGCAGGCGGCAAGCTTGTTATGGAAACCGCAAAGAGAAAGGGAGTTTCAATACTTCCCGTTGACAGTGAACACTCTGCGATTTTCCAGTGTATTCAGGGCGCAAACTCCCAAAAGGAGATTAAAAAGCTTATAATAACAGCTTCCGGCGGTTCTTTCTTCGGAAAGAAAAAAGAAGAGCTTGAAAATGTCACTGTGGAACAGGCTTTAAATCACCCTAACTGGAGCATGGGAGCAAAAATTACCATCGACTCTGCTACACTTATGAACAAAGGACTTGAGGTTATCGAGGCTTACTGGCTTTTCGGTTTGCCTGTTGAGAAAATAGACGTTGTAGTTCACAGGGAAAGCGTTATTCATTCCATGATTGAATATGTGGACAATTCCGTAATAGCTCAGCTTGGCGTTGCAGACATGAGAATACCTATTCAGTACGCAATAACATATCCACAAAGGTTTGAATCTCCGGCTCAGGAGCTTGATTTGGTGAAAATCGGAACAATGTCATTTTACCAGCCGGACTATGAAACTTTCAAGTGCCTTAAAACCTGCATAAAAGCCATAAAGGCAGGTGGACTTGCGCCGACTATCGCAAACGGCGCCAACGAGGCGGCAAACGCTTTGTTCAGAAAAGGCAAGATTAAGTTTTTGGATATCGGAAACCTTGTTGAGTCTGCGGTGGAAAATGTGGCTGCCGGCGACTACACAACCTTGAAAGAGGTTTTGGATGCAGATAAAAGCGCAAGAGAGTATGTCTGCAAGGTTACAGGTGAATTTTAAGAAAACCGTCGCAATGCCGACATAATTTTTTAAGGTTTGCCGTAGATAATAAGAGTGAATGATTATATAAAATTGGAGATGATTTTATCACAGCTGTTATACTTATTATTATCGGAGTTTTACTGTTTGAATTGATAGTTGGTATTCACGAATTCGGACATTTTATAACCGCAAAGAAAAGCGGAATTCAGGTAAACGAGTTTGCGCTGGGCATGGGCCCGAAGATTTTCGGATTTAAAAAGGGTGAAACCCAGTATTCCTTGAGGCTTATACCCATAGGCGGTTACTGCGCCATGGAGGGTGAGGACGAGGACAGCGAAAACCCCAGGTCCTTTGAAAAGGCTAAAGTATGGAAAAGAATGATTGTTGTAATCGCCGGTGCGGTGATGAATATACTTTTGGGATTTATTCTCATGTTTGTTGTGGTTGTACAACAGTCTACTTATTCATCCACCACCATTGATTCTTTTCCGGAGCTTTCCTATTCACAGAACAGCGGTTTGCAGGCGGGCGACAAGCTTTTGAAGATAAACGGAACTTCTATTGTAAGCTCCAGGGATATTTCCTTTGCACTTGCCACCACAAAGCCCGTTGAGGTTGATGGAACAGAGCTTACTGTTTACCAAGAGGACTGCCTTGTAAATCTCTTCTCATTTTTGGGAACAACTCTTTCCGAAAGAAATGAGGCCATAAAAAACGGTGAAACCGATTATATGAGCGACCAGGACGCTCAGGCAATGTACAGCGAATATTTGCAGATTGTCGAAAACGTGAACAGCGCTGAAACTCTGGAAGAGGCTCAGAGCGCATATGAAGATGGATACAAGTCTTTGTATGCTTATGTTTCAGATGAAGAAGCACAGGTTCCTCAGATAGAGGTTAAGGAAAGCAGAACAAGATTCCGTGTTGACATCCTTGTAGAGAGAGCAGGCAGACAGGTGCTTTTGGAGGATGTGGACTTTTACACCTACTTAAATTCAGAAACACAGCAGCCTATGGTTGCGGTGGATTTCTATACAGTTCCTGTAGAGAGAACTTTTTTGACCGCTGTCAGTGAAAGTTTCAAACAGACTGTTTCCATAGGAAAGATGGTATGGGACAGTCTTGTGGGAATTGTAACGGGAAAATTCGGTTTATCTGAGCTTTCAGGCCCAATAGGTACGGCTTCTGCAATTTCTCAGGTTACTTCACAGAGTCTTGCTTCAAGCGGATTTATTGACGGTCTTAACACGCTGATATTCATGATGGCTCTTATTACGGTAAACTTGGGCATATTCAATATGCTTCCGTTCCCGGCTCTTGACGGCGGAAGATTTGTTATGCTTATTATTGAAGCTATAAGAAAAAAACCGGTTTCTATGAAGATACAAAACGCAATAAATGCGTCCGGATTTATTATATTGATAGGATTTATGCTGATTATTTCTATGAAGGATATCTGGCAGATAATAGGAGGTTAGAGCTATGGCAAGTAAAAAACAGGTTACTGCGGGAAATGTGAAAATAGGCGGCGGAGCAAAAATTACCATTCAGTCAATGCTGAATGTTCCTGCAAGCGACATTGAAAACAGCGTTAAGCAGGCGGTTGAGCTTGAAAAAGCCGGCTGTGAGATTATAAGAGCGGCTATTCCCAACAAGGAAGCCGTTGCCCTTATTCCGGCTTTGAAAGAAGCTGTGAGTATTCCTGTTGTAGCCGACATTCATTTTGATTACCGTCTTGCTTTGGAGGCTGTTGAAGCGGGAATCGATAAGATAAGAATCAATCCCGGAAATATCGGCTCTGACGATAGGGTAAAGGCTGTGGCTGACGCTTGCAGAAGAAAAAATATCCCTATAAGAATAGGCGTGAACTCCGGTTCTCTTGAAAAGGAGATACTTGCAAAATACGGTCATCCCACACCACAGGCACTCTGTGACAGCGCACTTTATCATGCCTCGCTTTTAAATAAGTTTGATTTCGACGACATTGTGCTTTCCATGAAGTCCTCAGATGTTGCAACAATGGTAAAGGCTTATGAGCTTGCGGCTGAACAGTGCGACTATCCTCTGCATTTGGGAGTTACCGAGGCAGGCACTGAGAGAATGGGACTTATTAAATCCGCCGCAGGTATAGGCTCTCTGCTTTTGAAAGGAATAGGAGACACAATAAGAGTTTCCCTCACCGCCGACCCGGTAAAGGAAATCTATGCCGCAAAGGATATTTTAAAGGCTTTGGATATTGACAGAAGCGGTATACAGTTCGTTTCATGTCCAACCTGCGGAAGAACAAAGATTGACCTTATCGGCCTTGCGGACGAGGCGGAAAGACGTTTGAGGGACTGCAAGAAAAATATCAAGGTTGCCATAATGGGTTGTGTTGTAAACGGCCCGGGAGAAGCAAGAGAAGCCGACATAGGAATTGCCGGAGGCGACGGCAACGGCCTTGTATTCAGAAAAGGCGAAATTCTTAGAAAGGTTCCCGAGGATAAACTTATAGATGCACTGATTGAAGAAATTGAAAAGCTGTAATTTTTAGAAAAGGAATGTTTGATGAATACTTTAGGAAGAGTGTTTTCCGATTATTTGGAAGAACCGTTTGATGAAAGAATTGCCCGTGGAGAAATCACCGGGGTTAAAATAAATAAATCTAAGCGAACACTGAATCTTTATGTTTCTTTTTCTCAGTACATAGAGAGAAAAACCATATTCAATGCGGAAGAAAAAATCAAAAAAACCGGATTGAATCTTATGGGTGCAAATATCAATCCACGTTTTATAAACGACAATTTTAAAGCAGAGTATTTTCCCGATATGGTGGAGGCTTTAAAACGCCATATTCCAAGAATTAACGGAACCTTTGCCAACGCCGAAGCGGAATGCGACGATGAAAGAAAGGTTATAACCATTGAGTTAAAGCACGGGGGAAAGGCTCTGCTTGACTCCTGTAATTTTGACAGGGAGTTTTCAAAGCTGGTGCAGACAGAGTTTTCCCAGCACTTTGATATTGAATATAAAGGTGTTCTTGAAATGGACGCAGAAAACGAGGTCTATATTCAGGAACAGCAGCACGCCCAGGAAACAATAAAAAGAGAGGCTGAAACAAAAGCCGCTCAGTTCTATATTGAGGAAGAGGAAAACAGAAACAAGGTTCACGAAAAGAAAGTAAAAGAAAAAGCGGTGGAAAATCCCACTATAGAAATACGAGAAGGGGACGATCTTACTCCGGGTATTGTCACTTCAACTATAAGACCACTTTACGGCAGGGTTATTAAGGGAAAGATTGTGCCTATAAGAACCCTGGCGGCAGATACGGGAAGAACCGTTGTGTGGGGCGATGTTTTCGGATTTGAAAAGAAAACCACCAAGTCCGGCGACAAGAATATCATAACCATAAACATAACCGACTACACCGGCTCAACCACGGTAAAGGTTTTTAATTCCATTAAAGACTGCGAAGTGCTGGACTCCATAAGCAAAAACGCAACTATTGTTGTTGCCGGAAGCATGGAGTATGACAAGTATGCCGGAGAAATTGTGTTAAACGCCGACTCAATCGGCACTGTAAGCAAAAAGGAAGTTGTTGACAACGCAGAAACAAAGCGTGTAGAGCTTCATATGCACACCAATATGTCATCTATGGACGGTGTTTCTTCTGCTGAGGAGATTGTAAAAAGAGCCGCCAAGTGGGGACACAAGGCTGTTGCCATCACCGACCACGGTGTTGCCCAGGCTTTTCCTGAGGCTATGAACACAGTTGAAGCTCTGAACAAAAGCGGAAACGATATTAAGGTTATTTACGGAACAGAAGCCTATTTTATTGACGACCTGGTAAACTCTGTTGTAGGAAACAGGGATGAGCCTTTAAACGGCACATTTATCTGTTTCGATATTGAAACAACGGGACTTTCTGCGGCAAGGGATAAGATTACCGAAATCGGTGCTGTTAAGGTTGTTAACGGTGAAATTGTCGATGAATTCAACACCTTTGCAAATCCGGAAATGCCTATCCCTGCAAAAATCACGGAGCTTACGGGAATTACCGACGCCATGGTGGCGGATGCTCCGTCACAGGAGGAGGCTGTGAGAAGCTTCCTTGAGTTCTGCGACGGAAATGTATTGGTTGCCCACAACGCCGGTTTTGATACATCATTTATCAGAGCCGCCTGCAACAATATGGGGGAAGCCTTTGATTACACCTATATAGACACTGTGGCGATTTCCCGTGCGGTTTTAAAGGATATTAAAAACTGCAAGCTGGACACTGTGGCGAAATACCTCCGTTTGGGAGATTTTAATCATCACAGAGCCTGTGACGACGCCATGATTTTGGCTAAGATTTTTGTATCCCTTTGCAGCCGTCTTGAGGCGGACTACAATATAACACATGTCTGCGATATAAATACCAAGATAAACGGCGGCGACTTTAAAAAGCTGAAGCCTTATCACCAGATAATTCTCGTAAAAAATAAAACCGGACTTAAAAATCTTTACAAGCTTATTTCAATGGCTCACCTGACTTATTTTTATAAAACTCCGAGAATACCTAAGTCAGAGCTTATAAAGCACAGAGAAGGACTTTTAATCGGTTCTGCCTGTGAAGCGGGTCAGCTTATGAGGGCTATAATCGAGGGAAAATCCATAGGCGAGCAGAAAGAAATAGCTTCTTTTTACGATTTCCTGGAAATTCAGCCTACAGGTAACAACATGTTTATGGTTCGTGACGGAATGGTAAACTCTGTTGAGGATTTGCAGAACTTTAACAAGGCTGTTGTAAAGCTGGGAAAAGAGCTTAACAAGCCGGTTGTTGCCACCTGCGATGTCCATTTCCTTGACCCTCACGACAGCGAATACAGAAAAATACTCCAGTTCAGCAAGGGATTTACCGACGCTGACAATCAGGCGCCGCTGTATTTCAGAACCACAGCGGAAATGCTCAAGGAGTTTTCCTATTTGGGCGAGAAAAAAGCCTACGAGGTTGTTGTGGAAAATACAAATAAAATCGCCGATATGATAGAGCGTGTCCGTCCTATTCCTGAGGGAAATTTCCCGCCCTTTATTGAGGGTGCGGAGGAACAGCTCACAAGCATCACATGGCAGAGGGCAAAGGACAAATACGGCGACCCTCTCCCTGATATTGTTAAGGAAAGACTTGACAAGGAGCTTAATTCAATCACAAAATACGGATTCTCCGTTTTGTATATGACCGCTCAGAAGCTTGTTGCCGACAGTGAGGCTCACGGTTATCTGGTTGGTTCACGAGGAAGCGTTGGTTCTTCCTTTGTTGCCACCATGTCCGGTATCTCCGAGGTTAACCCTCTTTGTCCTCACTATGTCTGCCCTAAGTGCAAGCACAGCGAATTTATTACCGACGGCAGTGTGGGTTCCGGATTTGATTTGCCCCCTAAGAACTGTCCTAACTGCGGCGAGGAAATGCACCGTGACGGACACGAAATCCCATTTGAAACATTCCTGGGATTTAAGGGCGACAAGGTTCCTGATATCGACCTTAACTTCAGCGGTGAGTATCAGTCATTTTCTCACCGCTACACGGAAGAGCTTTTCGGTAAGGACAACGTATTTAAGGCGGGAACTATTGCCACAGTTGCCGACAAAACCGCTTTGGCATACGTAAGAAAATACGAAGAAGAAAAGGGAATTGCTTTTCACAAGGCGGAGCAGGCAAGACTTGCAATAGGATGCACCGGTATAAAAAGAACAACCGGTCAGCACCCGGGAGGCATGGTTGTTGTTCCTAAGGGCATGGAGGTTTACGACTTCTGTCCTGTTCAGCACCCTGCCAACGATATGAAATCAGACAATATAACAACACACTTCGACTTCCACTCCATCCATGATACAATTTGTAAGCTGGATGAGCTTGGACACGATGTTCCGACAATTTACCATTATTTGGAAGAGTTTACCGGAATTTCAGTTATGGATGTTTCCATGAGTGACCCCGAGGTTATGTCCTTGTTTACCTCAACAAAAGCTTTGGGTGTAACTCCCGAGGATATCGACTCTCAGACAGGTACTTTCTCACTGCCTGAGGTTGGAACTCACTTTGTTAGAAACATGCTGGTTGAATCGCAGCCGAAAACTTTTTCCGACCTTTTGCAGGTTTCCGGACTTTCCCACGGTACCGATGTTTGGATTGGAAACGCCGCAGACCTTATTCACAACGGCACATGCACAATTTCAGAGGTTATCGGTACTCGTGACTCCATTATGACATATCTTATGCATAAGGGACTGGAGCCGGGCATGGCTTTTAAAATAATGGAAATTGTCAGAAAGGGTAAAGCTACAAAGCTTCTCACAGAGGAGCATTTTAATGCAATGAAGGAACACAATGTTCCCCAGTGGTACATAGACTCCTGTATGAAGATAAAGTACATGTTCCCGAAAGCCCATGCTGCGGCTTATATGATAGCCACTTTGAGATTGGGATGGTACAAGGTTCACAAGCCTGTTGAATATTACGCTGCATATTTTACCGTGCGAAACGACGGTTTTGACGGTGAAACGGTTATAAAGGGCAGACAGGCGGTTTTAAATAAGATGCAGCTTATTAAGAACAAGGGAAAAGAAGCTTCCATGAAGGAGCAGGCGGAGCTTCCTATGCTCCAGATAATAAACGAAATGCTTGCAAGAGGCATTGAGGTTTTGCCTATTGATATTTATAAATCAAAGGCGAAAAGGTTTGTTATCGAGGACGGAAAAATAAGACTTCCTTTCTGCGTTCTGTCAGGCGTTGGAATGGCGGCTGCCGAAAGCCTTGAAGAATGCGGAGAAAAAGAAAAGTATCTTTCCGTTGAGGAAATGCTGAGAATAACAAAAGTTTCAAAATCTGTTATCGAAACTCTGAGAGCGGTGGGAGCTTTGAAGGATTTGCCTGAAAGTTCCCAGATGTCACTGTTTTGATTTTATAAAAACCCTAAGCGGACTAAATGTCTGCTTAGGGTTTTAAACTTTAATTATTACTCAAATTACACAGATTTATGTCGAATAAAGTGAGAAAATGTAGATAAACTCTTGCATTATGGTGATTATTGTAATATGATAGAACCGTATTTTAATTTTTCTTTACGGGGTTGTTTCACTTGAAAGACAATAAGTTTAAAAATGTTATTTTATGGATTACATATGCAGTTCTGCTTTTATTTGTAATGCTGAACTTTAAGACAGTATGGGATATAATTTTGAAATTCTTTTCAATAATGACGCCTTTTATATACGGATTTTTGCTGGCTTATATTCTTAATTTCCTTATGCTGTTTTTTGAGAAACGTGTGTTTTTCAAAATAGAAGAGAAAAACAGAAAACTGCGAAGTCTTAATAAAACCCTGTCTTTGATTTGCACGTACATTGTGGCTTTCGGTATTGTCACTTTCCTTGTGGCGATTTTGGTTCCTCAGGTATCTAAAAGCTTTGAGTCCCTGTATCAAAATATGCAGGGGTATTTGAACGGCGCCGAGGAAACGCTCAACGAAGTTCTTGAATTTTTTGACAATACCTTTGGATTAAATCTTATCAGCGAAAATCAGTTAAACAAGTTCATTGAAAGAATGGTTTCACTGTTTACAGGCAGTGACATGCAGAATTTTTATAAAAATATTTTAAATGCAATTTTCCCGGCTGCTATTAACACAGCTTCAAATATTTACAACTGGTTTATTGCAATTATCGTTTCTGTATATTTCCTCGCCTGCAAGGAAAAGCTCTGCGCTCAGGTAAAGGCTGTTTCCTATGCTTATATGCCGAAAAGGGCTTTGAATAAAGCTATTGAAATAGTTAACGTTTCAAATAATATGTGCGGACGATTTTTAATAGGAAAATTAGTTGACTCAATTATCATAGGTATTCTTTGCTTTATAGGTATGAGTATTTTCAGATTTGAATATGCTCCACTTATCAGCGTTATTGTGGGATTTACAAATATTATACCTGTGTTCGGCCCGTTTATCGGCGCAATCCCAAGCGCATTTTTGCTTTTGCTTATTGACCCTATCCAGTGCCTGTGGTTTGTTGTGTTTATTATAGTTTTGCAGCAGCTGGACGGAAACGTAATAGGCCCGAAGATTTTGGGAAATCAGATAGGTGTTTCCGGTTTCTGGATTATGTTCAGTGTTTTGGTAGGCGGCGGACTTTTCGGTGTTTCCGGAATGGTGCTGGGAGTACCAGTGTTTGCTGTGATTTACGATCTTTTGGGAAAGAATGTAAAAACAAGATTGAAATACAAAGTGGTAAATCACGGACTTGAAAGTGAAGAAAAGATTGATGTTAAAAATGATATGGAAGAAAATAATGAAGAATAAATGTTGACAAAGGTAATTTTTTATGATATCATATTAGCACGCTAAAGCGTTTTAGGTATGTTCTGCCTTTTTTATATAATTGGAAATAAACTGTCAGGAGAAAGTTATGAAAAAATATATGATGATAACTCCCGAGGGAACTAAGGATTTTCTCTTTGAGGAATGTAATGTGTTTGACAGTATCTGTGACAAGATACAAAATGTTTTCGAGGACTTCGGATACAGAAAGGTTATAACTCCGGGTGTGGAGTTTTTCGATTTGTTTTCGGCGGACAGCTGGGGTATTCCTCAGGAGGATATGTTCAAAGCCACCGACAGCAAGGGAAGGATCCTTGTTATGCGTCCGGATTCCACTTTGCCAATCGCCAGAATGGCTGCCACAAGACTTAAAAACCATACATTGCCTATAAGACTTTATTACAGACAGGCGATTTATCAGAACAAGCCATCCCTTATGGGAAAAAGCTGCGAGGTTTTGCAGATGGGCGTTGAGTATTTGGGAGCTGTCGGAAAGTGTGCAGACCTTGACATAATATCGGCGGCTATCGAGAGCCTTTCCTCTGTTTTTGAGGATTTCAGAATTGAAATAGGTCATGCGGGACTGTTTAAGGTGCTTTCCGATAATCTGAATGTTTCCGAGGAGATTAGAGAGGATATAAGAATTGCCATTGAGAGCAAAAACTATCCTGCTCTTAACGATATTTTGGACGGACTTGAGGACAGTCTCAGCGTCAGAGCTATGAGAAGCCTTCCTAAGCTTTTCGGAGGAATTGATGTTTTGGAAAAGGCTTTGGAAATGGAAGAATTTTCTCCTGCAAGCGGCGAGCTTAACTATATAATGGATCTGTACCGTGGTCTTTGTGAACTGGGTTACGGCGACAAAATTACAATAGACTTGGGACTTGTTCAGAGAAACGACTACTACAGCGGTATAGTATTTTCCGGATATGTGGACGGAAGCGGAGCGGCTATTCTTTCCGGCGGAAGATACGACACACTTCTTGATAATTTCTCAGTTCCTATGGGTGCGGCAGGTTTTGCACTCAATATCGACGAAATGGCTCAGGTTAAGTTTAAATCGGGATTTTTCGAGCCTTCAACACCTTCACAGGTTCTTGTTTTTGCGGAAAAGGGCTATGAGGTTGAAGCTGTAAAGTATGCCCGCTCTTTAAGAAAGACAGGTGTTAAAGCCGAGCTTTCCTCCTTTGATAAGGAAGAGGATGCAAAGGCCTATGCAAAAGCCGGCAATATAGGAAAAATAATTAAAGTAAGCGAAGATATAACGGAGATAAAATGATGAAACCACTTAGAATTGCACTTACAAAGGGCAGACTTGAGAAATCCACCATTGCACTTTTTGAAGCAATCGGATATGACTGCTCACAGGTTATAAATAAAGGCAGACGCCTTATTCTTCCAATAGGAAACGGAGAAATTGAGGTTGTTCTTGCCAAAGCCGCCGACGTTATCACATATGTTGAACACGGCGTATGTGATTTAGGCGTTGTTGGAAAAGATACAATTTTGGAACAGGGCAGAATTTTCTATGAGCTTCTGGATTTGGGATTCGGAAAATGCCGTTTTGCCCTTGCGGCTCCAAAGGGAAAGGATTTTTACCAGGGCTACGCAGAAAAAACAATAGCTACTAAATATCCAAACGTCACAAAGAACTTTTTTGAGAAAAAAGGAATGGACGTAAGAATTATAAAAATAGAGGGTTCGGTGGAGCTTGCGCCACTTGTTGGACTTTCCGACGGAATTGTGGATATAGTTGAAACAGGCTCTACCCTTAAAGAAAACGGACTTGAGGTTATTGAGGACGTTGTTCCTGTTTCTGCAAGACTTATTGCAAATATTGCAAGCTTAAAGCTTAGAAAACAGGAGATTGAAGGTTTGGTTGATAAGATAAAGGAGGAAATTTCCAAATGATACCAAAGGTTATTGCTGACGGCAAAAAGGAATATGACTTTATAAAAGAACTGAAACTGAGAGCTGAAAACTCCGACAAGGATGTTGTGCCTGCTGTTTCAGAGATAATAAATAATGTAAGGGAAAACGGCGACAAGGCGGTTTATGACTACACCGTAAAGTTTGACGGCAAAGCCCCTGAAAAAACAGAGATTACAAAGGATGAAATAGAAGAGCTTATCAAGGACTGCGAGCCTTTGTTTTTGGAAGCCATAACAAAAGCTGCGGCAAATATTAAGGATTTCCACGCAAGACAGGTTCAGCAGAGCTGGCTTACCACCAAGGAAAACGGCGTTATTATGGGTCAGCGTGTGAGAGGTCTTAAAAGAGTGGGAATTTATGTGCCGGGCGGCACAGCGGCTTATCCGTCATCTGTTCTTATGAACGCAATTCCTGCAAAGCTTGCCGGTGTTGAAGAGGTTATAATGGTTACTCCTCCATGTAAGGACGGAAAACCTAATCCCAACATCATGGCGGCGGCAAAAATCGCAGGTGTTGACAGGGTGTTCCTTATGGGCGGCGCTCAGGCGGTAGCGGCTTTGGCTTACGGCACTGAAACAGTTCCAAAGGTTGACAAAATCGTAGGCCCTGGAAATATTTTCGTTGCAACTGCAAAGAAGCTTCTTTACGGAGTGGTTGACATAGATATGATTGCAGGCCCAAGCGAAATTTTGATTGTGGCTGACAAGACAGCAAATCCGAAATTCCTTGCGGCTGACCTTATGAGCCAGGCCGAACACGACAGACTTGCTTCTTCAATTCTCCTTACAACCAGCGATGAAATCGCAGTTGAAACTGAAAAAGAGGTTTTAAGACAGGTTGAAAAGCTTTCAAGAAAGGATATTATCGAATATTCACTTTCAAACTTCGGAGCTATAATTGTATGCAGTGACATGACTCAGGCTGTGGACTTTGCAAACGAGCTTGCGCCGGAGCACTTGGAGGTTTGCTGTGAAAATCCAATGGAATATGTTGGAAAGCTTCACAATGCAGGCTCTGTATTTTTGGGAAATTACAGTCCGGAGCCTTTGGGGGATTATTTTGCAGGCCCTAACCATGTGCTTCCAACCAGCGGAACAGCCAGATTTTTCTCACCGCTTTCCGTTGACAGCTTCGTTAAAAAGTCAAGCTTTATTTACTATACAGAGGATGCTCTGAAAAAGGACGCAGAGCTTATAGAGGAGTTTGCGAAAAAAGAGGGACTTACCGCTCACGCAAACAGTATTACAGTCAGATTTGAAGATTGATTTTAAATTTATCCCGGCAGGCAGTTGCTTTGGAAAGTTTTTTCCTGCCGGGTTTCTTTTTATTCAGTGACATTAAAAACTATGAAGGTGATATAAATGGCATATAATCTTAATCAGAAAATTAAAGACCTTGAACCCTATGAACCCATAAGCGGTACATATAAAATAAGATTGGACGCTAACGAAAGTCCTTTTTCATATACAGATGAAATCAAAGAAAAAATTGCCGAAGCCGTAAAGACTATTGATTACAACAGATATCCCGACCCTATGGCTGAGGAGCTCTGCGAAGCTTTTGCGGATTTTTACGGAGTTGATAAAAAGCTTGTAACTGCCGCCAATGGTTCTGACGAGCTTATAAGCGTTATTGAAACTTCCTTTTTAATGAAAGGGGAAAAGCTTCTCTTTATTGCTCCGGATTTTTCTATGTATAAATTTTACAGCTCAATATGCGAGGCTGAATGTATTCAGATTAACAAAAATCCTGAACTTGAAATCACCGCCGACGAAATGATAAAGGCAATTAAAGACAGCGGCGCAAAATGTGTTATTTTCTCAAATCCCTGCAACCCCACAGGTCAGGGACTTGACAGAGAGGCGATAAGAAAAATCGTTTCATCCGTTGATGCTTTGATTGTGGATGATGAAGCTTACATGGATTTCTGGGATCAGTCAATGATAGGCGAAACAGAAAATTACGACAATCTGATTGTTCTGAGAACCGCTTCAAAGGCTTTTGGTTCTGCGGCTTTAAGACTTGGTTTTGCTGTTGCCAATGAGAAAATTACAAGAGCCATGAAAGCTGTAAAATCCCCATATAATGTAAACTCTGTTTCTCAGAAAGTAGGCACAATAATTTACAGGGAAAAGGAATATTTTAAAAAATCTCTTTCATCTATTGTATACAATAGAGATTTGCTGTATAATGGATTGAGAAATTGTAGCTGTTTTACCGATGACTTTAGGGTTTATCCAACAGTTACCAATTTCGTTTTTGTAAAAACAACCATGGCTTTGGACATTTGGAAATACCTTTTGTCGAAATCCGTAGCTATAAGGTATATGGGAGAATATATAAGAATTTCTGCCGGCACAGACGAAGAAACCGCATTTGTTCTTGCAGAGATTGAAAACTATTTAAAAAATTTAAAGAAGAATTGATTTCTGATTTTTGAATATATTTAGCTTTAGGAGAAAATTATGAGAACCGCACAGATTGAAAGAAATACCAAAGAAACAAAAATAAATCTGTCTCTTAACTTGGACGGAGGCGAAATTTCCATAAACACGGGAGTTGGCTTTTTTGACCATATGCTCAATTCCTTTGCAATTCACGGAGGTTTCGGACTTTGTGTAAAGGTTGAGGGTGATTTGCAGGTTGACTGCCACCACACAATAGAGGATGTGGGAATAGTTTTGGGTTCTGCTTTTTCTCAGGCTTTGGGCAACAAGGGAGGCATTGAAAGGTTCGGAAGCTTTTACGTTCCTATGGACGAAGCTTTGGCTTTTGCCGCCGTCGATATAAGCGGCAGACCTTATCTTGTTTTTAAAGGCGATTTTCCGCAGGACAGGTGCGGAGAATATGACTGCTGTATGACTGAAGAGTTTTTCAGAGCTTTTGCCTTTAATGGCGGAATAACTCTTCATGTTTCCGCTGAATACGGAAAAAATTCTCACCATATGGTTGAGGCTATGTTTAAGGCCGTGGCTCATGCCATGAGACTTGCCGTAAAACAAAGAGGAAGTAATGAGGTATTATCTGCGAAGGGAGTTTTGTAAATGATAGTAATTCCTGCCATTGATATTAAGGATGGAAATTGTGTTAGATTATTTAAAGGTGATTATTCAACGGTACATAAAGTTGCTGAAAATGCGGTAGAAACAGCACTTGCGTTCCAAAATGCAGGAGCAAAATGGATTCATATGGTTGACCTTGACGGTGCAAAGGACGGAAAAAGGGTTAATTCTCAGATTTTTCTTGATGTTGCAAAAAATACCGATCTTAAAATTGAGCTTGGCGGCGGTATAAGAGATATGGAGTCCATAGAATATTATCTTTCAAACGGTATATCAAAGGTTATTCTCGGCTCTGCTGCCGTTAAAAAACCTGAGTTTGTAAAAGAAGCTTTGAAAGTTTACGGCGATAAAATCGTCGTTGGCATTGACGCCAAAAACGGAATGGTTAAGGCGGAAGGCTGGATAGATTCTTCCGAGATTCATTATATAGAGCTTGCAAAAAGAATGGAGTCCTTCGGCGTTAATACAATTATTTACACCGACATAGACCAGGACGGAACTCTTGCCGGCCCTAATCTCAATGATTTGGATCAGCTGGCACATGCTGTATCCTGTAATATTATTGCAAGCGGCGGCGTTGCTAATCTTAAGGATATTATTAACCTTGCAGAAATTGATATTTTCGGTGCAATATGTGGCAAGGCTATTTATACAGGGGATTTGGATTTGCGCCTTGCAATTCAGATTTGCAGTAAAGTTTAAAATAAAAGTGCAGTCACGCTATACTATATATAATAGATAACAGCTGTTGACTGCAGAGCGGAGTAGAAAATGGATTTTGATAAGTATTTTAAAAAGCAGGAATTGATTCCGGCGATTATTCAGGAAAAGTCCACCGGTGAGGTTTTGATGCTTGCTTATATGAACCGTGAGTCCATGGAAAAAACCTTTGAAACAGGCTATACATGGTTTTACAGCAGAAGCAGACAGGAGCTTTGGAACAAAGGAGCTACTTCAGGACATTTCCAGAAGGTATGTGAGATTTTTTCCGATTGTGACGACGACACTTTGCTTATAACAGTTGAGCAGACAGGAGCTGCATGTCACACAGGAAACCACAGTTGTTTCTATACTAAAATAAAGTAATTGAGAGGTAAACATAAATGACAGACGAAGTTTTGAAAAGCTTATACGAAACAGTTCTTGACAGAAAGGCAAACAACGAAGAGGGTTCATACACCTGCTATCTTTTTGAAAAGGGACTGGATAAGATTCTGAAAAAGGTTGGAGAAGAGTGCAGCGAAACAATAATCGCAGCTAAAAACGGTGATAACAGCGAAACTGTTCTTGAAATCTCTGATTTGATTTACCACCTTATGGTTATGATGGTTCAGCAGGGCATAACTCTTGAAGAAGTTATGGCAGAGCTGGACAAGAGAAGTGCTAAAAAAGGAAACTTAAAGAAATTTCATAAGGTTGACAAGAATACCTGATTGAAAAATATATTTTAAGGAGTATTAAAAATGAAAAGTAGAACAAAAATTGTATCTCTCGTACTGTTCCTTGCAATGATGATTTCTGTTTTTGCAGGCTGCGGCTCAGCCGAGGACAAAGAGTTTTCATCAAACGGTTTTACCGTTACATTGCCGGGCAATGCTAAGGAAATGGATCAGAGCCTTGGTTATACTGCATGCTATCAGGTTGGCAATGACATTGTTGTAGCAGCTATCGAGGAGACAAAAAGCTCTTTGCAGTCATTGGGACTTTCCGAGGATGCAACAGTTGAGGAGTATGCAGCTCTTGTGGCAGAAGTAAATGGCTACAGTGCAGATGATATCAAAACACTTACAGGAACAGATGCTCCATACTTTGAGTATTCTTCAACAGTAAGCGATGTTGAATATAATTACATGGGCGTTTGCTATGAGTCTGAAGAATCTTTCTGGTTTGTAAACTTCGGAACTACAGCAGATAAATTTGATTCTGTAGAAGAAGATTTTGAAAGATGGGCAGCAAGCGTTAAGGTTTGACTATTTGAATGAAATATAATGGAAAGCAGTGAGAAAACTCGCTGCTTTTTCTTTTTTAAAGTCAGTTTAAGGTACGGTAGTAATGAATTTGTTTTACAGAAGGCAATTTTTGTACAATATATCCATGTGAAAATGAGAGAAATAAAAAAAATGTTAATTTCTTGCTCGGTAACTATTATAAAAAAATTCATTATTTAATAATTATTTCTTTTATTTTCCTTTTGCTCATTTATTGACTTGATTTTTTTGTGTATTATATACATTCATTTTCTTATAAATCGAATTTTTCGGGTGATTTATCCTAAATAAAACATGTGAAAATGTTGACTTTTTTCCGTTTGATGATATAATTAGAACAAGAGGCAGTCTGCGTACTGCCAGTACCCGTCAAGATTAGTATGCGGATCTTTTCGGGAATTTTTGAAAGGAGATTTAATAATGAGAACAGAAAACAAACAGTTCAAAAAAGTGCTTTCTGTGATACTCAGCATCTGCATGCTGTTATCCATAGTTCCATCTATGGTATTTGCAGAAGGCGAAGGTTCCGGCTGGACTCAGGAAAAATCTGACACAACCGACGTCATCAATGAGCTGACTGAAGATGGTTGGTGGCATTTTAAATCCGGTCCTAATAACGGAAACAACCCAAATCCAAGCAAGAACCCAGCTACCTTTGTTAACGACACAATGGTAATTGAAAATATGGGTACTTTGGATTGGGATATTAAGGCTGTAAACGATGCTTCAACTACACGTTTTGGTATTTGGCTTAAATACTCAGATACCAACAATGGCATGTTCATCGGTTACGATAAAGGTGGTTGGTTCTGGCAGAACTACGGTGCAACAGGTGAAACATGGTACAATGGTACCAGAGTAAAGGGTCCTAACGCAGGCGAAACAGTCAGACTTCAGCTTACATGGACAGACAATAAGTTTATTAAAGCTACAGTTAACGGTCAAGGCCTCTTTGAAGGTAGTATTCCTGACTTTGCATATGCAGAGGGCGACAAGATTGCTATCAAGTGCGGTTCTTACAACGGCACAAGTGGTATGGAGCTTACAGAAGTTTATGTAAGAGAGCATAAGGATGAAGAGCCTACAACAGAGCCAACTTCAAGCACAGAGCCTCCAGAGGTTCCTGTAGATCCTGACAGAGAGACTTTTGTTCTTACAAATGACGCAATGAGCGTTACTGTAGACGCTAAGTTCCCAAGAGTTATTAAGTACGACCTTGCAAATGGAAACGTTGTTTATGGTCAGACAAAAACTCTTGATACTATCAGAATCAACGGTGTTGATCTTACAGTAGATCCTGAAACAGTAGTAACTACAGAAGCTGCTGACAAGGTTACATATAAGTTCCCTCTCAAGTCTGAGGACAACACAATTGATATGGAAATGACATGCGAACTTGTTATTGAGAATAACACTTTGGCATTCAACATTACAGAAATCAAAAATAATCTTGATTCTCAGGTTAACCCAATCTTGAAGATTTACATTCCACAGCACAGCTTGGTATCTGTAAATGCAAATGACGAGGCTTCAAACCTCTTCGGTGCAATCATTTCTTCAAAGACAAAGGTTGACGGCGACGAGTACTTCAAGCTTACAAGCACATCTGCAAACAAGACAACTGACTACGCATACGCAGTTATCTCTGATTCTAAGATCAGTGCTTCAATGGAATCAAACTCAACAGTTGACGGCAGATCCAATGGTTTCAGCGGAGCTGGCGCTAACAACACAAGAATCGTATCTGAGGTTTACGACGGTGCTGTTCCTAACGCAGACGGCGAATATGAGACAGTTAAGACTCTCGGACTTCAGAGTAATACATGGGACTATCAGTACAGAGTAACAACAAATGTTGGAAGCGCTACAAACACAACAACATATGTTTATAATGCTATTGAACTCCCATATGTAAGAGTTGTAATCACAGGCGACGAGAATGGCGACGAAGTTATCAACTGGAACGATGGTGCTATTGCTTTCCGTGATATTTCTCACGAAATCGCTAAATCTGACGAAGTTCCTGAGTTGGTTGGATATCGTATTTCCATGAACTTCGGCGGACAGGCTCAGAACCCATTCCTCACAACTCTTGATAACGTTAAGAGAGTTGCTGCTCATACAGACGGTCTTGGACAGTCAATCCTCCTCAAGGGTTATGCAAGTGAAGGTCATGACTCAGGTCACCCAGACTACTGGAATATCGGTGAGAGAATAGGTGGAGCAGAGGATATGAATACACTCCTTACAAAGGGTAAGGAATACGGCGCAGTATTCGGTATCCATGTAAATGCTTCCGAGTTCTATCCAGAAGCAGAGGCATTCAACGAGAATCGTATTAAGTGGAATGTTACAGGTACACCTAACTACGGTTGGAACTGGATTGACCAGGGTATCAACATGAACGGTTGGTACGATATGGCTAACTATGATCCTGATGCAACATATGATGATCTCTACAGAGAAAATCGTTTCCAGAAGCTTTATGAATTGGTTGGCACAAACCTCGACTTCGTATACGTTGACGTTTGGGGCAACGGACAGACTCCTTCTGACGGTACTTGGGGAACAAGAGTAATTTCTCAGGAAATCACAGAGAGAGGCTGGAGAATGGCTAATGAGTGGGGTGTTGCAAACGACTGGGATGCAACATTTACACACTGGTCAACAGACCTTACATACGGCGGAGCAGACCTTAAGGGTGTTAACTCCACACTTATCAGATTTATCAGAAACCATCAGAAGGACGTATGGGTAGGCGACTATCCTTCATATGGCGGCGAAGCTCAGGCTCCTCTCCTCGGTGGTATGAACATGAAGGACTTCGAAGGCTGGCAGGGTAGAAATGACTACGATGCTTGGATTAGAAACCTTTATACACACAATCTTTCAACAAAATTCTTGCAGCACTTCGAAGTAGTATCTTGGGAGTATGCAAATGACGCAGATCCTACAGTTCCTACATCAGCTGATTGGACACCTTCTGTAAAGGCTGTTCTCCGTGACGATGCAGGCAACGAAGTAGTAGTAGAAAGAAAGTCCGGTAATCCATCAGATCCTCTCTTCAGAGAGAGAGTTATCACATTTAACGGTATTACAGTTCTTGACGGTTCTGAAAACCGTGGTGACAACGACAACTCTAAGGGTAACCAGACATACCTCATCCCATGGCTTTGGGATTCTTCAACAGGTGAGTTCCTTGATTCTAAGGACGAGAAACTCTATCACTGGAACACAGCAGGCGGCACAACAACTTGGACACTTCCTGAGTCTTGGAGCGATGTATCAGAAGTTAAGTACTACAAGCTTACAGACCTCGGCGCAGTAGAAGAGCAGATTATCAAAGTTGACGAAAACCGTCAGATTACAATTAAGGCAGACGCTGAAACTCCTTACATCGTTAAGAAGGGTGACGCTACAAAACTCGAGATCGTATGGTCAGAGGGTATGCACATTGTAGACGCTGGCTTCAACAGCGGTATCGATAATATTCTCACATTGTGGGATGTAGAAACAGAAAATGTTAATTACGGTGACGTAAACGGCGATAAAGTTATTAATATTAACGACGCATCACTTGTTCAGCTCTTTATCAATAAGAATGCTGGCACAACAATCAACGAGAAGGCTGCTGATGTTAACAGAGATGGTATCATCACAGTTGCTGACGTAACAGCAATTCAGCTTATCGCAGCAGGCAGAACAGAGGCTCCTACAGTTTCTGGTACAGCTACAGTTCAGAAGAGCCAGTACAGTAACCCAATGTTCGTACTTAACGGCGAAATCAGCGCAAAGCAGGAGCTCACAGATCTTACAGCAGGTACACAGTACGCTGTATATCTCGGCGTTGACAACAGAAGCAACAGCAATGCATATGTAAGAATCCTTGATTCTAACGGCAATGTTGTAGCAGAAAACTACACAAACAGATCTATAGCTAAGAACTATATCAAGGCTTATACACATAGTAACTCAAGTGCTACAATCGGCGGCACAAGCTACTTCCAGAACATTTACTTGTTCTTCACTCCTGTTGAAGGTGAGAAGTATTACCTCCAGCTTGAGCAGACAGGTACAGGCAATGTTTACTTCGACGATATCAGAATCACAGAGAGCGACGCTTCCTTCTTTGAGTACGATGAAGAAGGCAATGTAGTAAGCTTCTACAATGATTTTGAGAAGAATGTTCAGGGTGTTTACCCATTCGTAATCGGCGGAATCGAAGGCGTTGAGGACAACAGAACTCACCTCTCCGAGCTCCACGATCCTTACACACAGGCTGGCTGGGATATCAAGAAGCTTGATGACGTTATCGACGGCGAGTGGTCCGTAAAGGTTAACGGTCTTGTTCAGAGAAATGCAATGGTTATGCAGACAATTCCTCAGAACTTCCGCTTCGAGCCAGGCGTAACATACGATATTTCCTTCGACTATGAAATCGGTACAGCCGGTACATACGGCGTTGTATACGGAGAAGGCGAGTACAGCTCAAGCAAGTCTTATTCACTCCTCCCACTCAACGAGCAGGCTATCACAGATGAAGGTACAAGCAAGCATACATTCTCCTTCAGCCTTATCGGCGGCGAGAGCGGACAGACTTGGTTCGGTATCTACTCAACATCTAAGGCTCCTGAGAATACAGACTCCTTCATCGGTTATAAGGATCTCGTAATTGATAATGTAAGCATTAAGGTTAGTAAGTCTGACAAATCAGAAATGATGGCAGCATATGAGAAGTATTCCGGCCTCAACGAGGTTGACTACGCTCCTGATCAGTGGGCAGTATTTGCAGAGGCTCTCGCAAATGTAGAGGCATTGTTCCAGAATTCTGATGCAGAGCAGGCAGAAGTTGATGCAGCTACACAGGCTCTCATCGATGCAGCAGAAGCTCTCGAAGTTGCTTATGGTACAATCACAGTAACAGTTAAGGACGAGGAAGGCAACCCAATTGAGGGTGCTAAGGTTGCTCTTGACTGCTACAACGATGATACAATTGCAAAGCAGACAGGCGTAGCTGATGAGAATGGTATGGTTACATTTAATAACCTCAGAAACAGAGAGTATGGTGCAAGCGCATCTGCTGACGGCTATACAACAAGATATGGCGTAACAGCTCCTATCACTGTTAATGAGACAACAAATACAGACGTTATTCTTAACAAAGTAAGCGCAGACGGACTTTTGAAAGAATACGACTTTGAAGACGGCGATGTTTCAATGTTTGTATCTCCTGAAGACAACGCTGCAGGCGCAGTTGCAGCTACTGCTGTAGACGGCAAGGCTCAGATTAAGTTCCCGGGCGGCGGTAGAGCTTGCGTATACATCGAGGACGAAGATCTTGACAGAGTTAAGAACGGACGTATTGAAGCTGATATTACAGCAATGCAGGCTAACGGTATCAGATTCGGCGTAAACTTCCGTGGTTCAGACTTCAACCATAGAGTCTGGGTAGGTGTTGGCGATGCTAACGATAAGTATTTCTGGGAGTGGTGGAATGGCTCAGCAACAAGCTATTCAGGCATGTACAGTGGTCAGGAACACTTCAAGAGCGGTGAAACTGTTCATCTTGTAGCAGAAATCAAGAACAACACAGTTAAGCTCACACTTGACGGCGAAGTTGTATTGAACACATCAATAAGCGGAAATATTCCAACAGACGGCGGTTGGTTTGGATTTGAGTGCCGTAACGGTTACACATTCCAGCTCGACAATGTAAAGATTTACACAAACGACACTGACCCTGTTTTCTAATTTAAAATCTCTTTTTCAAGAATAGTAAAGCTTTTCCCGTGAAAAAGCCTTACACGGCGGCCCCGCAGAAATGCGGGGTCGTTCTTTTTTGAATATTTTATGGTCAAAGCAGGATGTATTATGGTATTATAATATAAATAAGTTAGGGGTGATTCGGTGGAGAATTTTAAAAATATTATGTTTTCCGGAAAGTTTCGTGATTATCAGCAATCAATTCTGAATAATTTAGGCAAGCATATGCATGATAAAAAAATACATATTGTAGCTGCTCCGGGAAGTGGAAAAACTGTTTTAGGATTAGAAATAATAAGAAGATTAAATGAACCTGCCATTGTTTTGACACCGTCGATAACCATTAGACAACAGTGGGGCGAAAGGTTTAATCAGCATTTTGTCAAGGAAAATGACAGTACAGAATATGTTTCATACTCTCTGAAAAATCCGGCTCTTATCACCTGCGTGACCTATCAGGCACTGCATGCTGCAATGAAGAGAATAGAGGATGTTGAAAGCGTAGAGGAAACGGAATTTACTGAGAAAGAGGACTACAGTAATTTTGACTTAGTCGCAGAGCTTAAAGAAAAGAAAATAAAAACAATATGCCTTGATGAGGCACACCACCTTAAAAGTGAGTGGCAGAAAGCTCTTGAAGCATTTATAAAAGCTATGGGCGATGATATTTTTGTGGTTTCCCTTACTGCGACTCCGCCTTATGACAGTACGCCTGCCGAGTGGGACAGGTATATTTCTACCTGCGGGGAAATTGATGAAGAAATTTTTGTGCCTCAGCTTGTAGCTCAAGGAACACTCTGTCCTCATCAGGATTTTATTTATTTTAACTATCCCACCGATGAGGAGTTTGAAATAATAGATTTATACAGAAAAAAATCCGATGAATTTATTAAAAAGTTTATTTCAGAAGATTTTATGGCAAGAGCTGTAGATGTTTCCGGGATTTTTAATCTTAATAAAAATGAAAGCTGTTTTTTGGAATATCCAATGGAATTTACAGCTTTCATGACAACCTGCGAGAAATGCGGTGTTCTTGTTCCCGGGAAAATTGTAAAATTGATTACTGTAAATAAAGACTTGCCGAGATTTAATTCAAGCTATTGTCAGATAGCTTTGCAGTTTATCATAGACCACGAGGAAATATTCACTAAAGAAATTTCTGAAGAAATCAAAAATATTTTAAAGAGGAATGGACTTATTGAAAAAAATACGGTGGCTTTGACTAAAAGTAAAGAGACCGATAAGCTTTTAATTTCATCTCTTGGTAAACTCAACAGCATGGTTGAAATTGTCAAAAGCGAATGGAATAACCTGAATAAAGGTTTAAGAATGTTAATTTTGACAGACTATATCAAAAAAGAGCTTTTGGATTTAGTGGGCAGTGATACTCCTTTTCATACAATGGGAACTGTTCCTATATTTGAAACTTTACGACGCAGTATTTCCGGGGAAATAAAGATGTGTATTTTGACCGGTTCCCTTGTGGTGATACCCTGTGAGATTTTTGAGGCTTTAAAAGAGATTGCTCAGAGGGATAATGTCGAGGTATCGGCTTCGGAAATTAACGGAACAGGATTTTTGAAGGTTGAAATTGAGGGAACTTCAAAAGAACGTGTCGCTCTTTTAACGGAAATGTTTGAAAAAGGCTTTATAAATATTCTCATTGGTACAAAATCTTTATTGGGTGAGGGTTGGGACTCTCCGTGTATAAATTCTCTGATTCTAGCAAGCTTTGTCGGCAGTTTTATGCTTTCTAATCAGATGAGGGGAAGAGCTATTAGAGTAGATAGGAATAACCCTAATAAGGTTTCAAATATATGGCATCTTGTGACGGTTTTGCCGGAAAGTGTCAGCGATAAAAAGTCTCAGCTTTTGAATAAAATTGTCGAGGGCAAACCTGATGAAATATTCGGCGCAGACTATGAAACAGTAAAAAAGAGATTTGAATGTTTTATGGCACCTGCATACAGTGTAAATGTTATTGAAAGCGGAATATCAAGGCTTGATATTATTAAACCGCCGTATGATGCAGAGGGAATAAAGAATATAAATATTAAAATGCTCTATTTGGCTTCTCAGCGAGATAGAACAGCAAAAAGCTGGTTTGACGCCATGGGTAACGGCAAATACACTACGGTTGTTGAAGTCAATCAAATAGAGAAAGAAAAGTTCCCAAGAGGTTTTGTGTATAGAAACTTCATCGGTGAATTTTTGTTTATAATGTTTTATTTGCTGTTTTGTCGTATAGGCAGCAGCTTGTTGTTTTTCTCGGAGCTCATATGGATAATGATAGTTGTAATTTTATCTTTGGTGGCAGTACCTGTTTGTATAGTCGGAGTGTTGAAATTTGTCAGAATGATTTCGCCTAAAAAGGCTATGAAATCTTTAGCAAACTGTGTTTTAAAAACTCTTACTGAAACCGGAAAAATTCAAAAGGGCGGATATGTGACAGTTGCTTCTGATACATCTAACACATTTATTTACTGTACTTTGGAAAATGCATCTGTAAGAGAAAAACAGATTTTTTCTCAGGCTATAGGAGAAATGTTTTCTTCTATTGATAATCCCAGATATGTGTTTGTGAAAAAGGGCTTGGGCGGACGAAAGAGCTACAGTAAAAGCTATTCATGTCCAGGTATTCTTGCAGGAAATAAGGAAACCGCTGAGCTTTTAGGAAAAAATATTGAAAAAATTATGGGCAAATATTATCTCATATACACCAGAACAGAGCAGGGAAGAAAGGAACTGCTTAATTGTCGCAGATATTCCTTTTTGAACATAAATGACGCTCTGTCAGGAAAGAAAAAAATGGTTAAGTCTAATTGGAGATAATATTAAAATATGATGATTTTATAGGGGAAAACGGTCTTTTTGTGTCAAAATAGCCTTTTAAACTATTGAAATAAATTGAATATTTTGATATAATATATTACATGATGATGATGTTATTTTAGACAAAGAGGTGTTGTAAATGAAATGTCCATACTGTGGTTATGAGGAAAGCAAAGTTATAGATTCCAGACCTGCCGATGACGGTGAACGTATAAGAAGACGCAGGGAGTGTCTCGGCTGCGGCAAGCGATTTACAACACATGAAGTGATTGAAACAGTTCCTATAATTGTTGTAAAAAGGGATAGATCCCGTGAGGTTTTCGACAGAAATAAGCTTTTGTCCGGAATACTCAGAGCCTGCGAGAAAAGAAAGGTTTCAATCGAGCAGATAGAAAAAATGGTAGACGATATTGAGATGAAACTGCAAAATTCTCTTGACAGAGAGGTTACTTCTCAGTTTATTGGCGAGCTTGCAATGGAAGAGCTTAAAAAGGTTGACGAGGTTTCCTATGTGCGTTTCGCTTCTGTATACAGACAGTTTAAGGATATAAATACTTTCCTTGAAGAGCTTAACAAGCTTATGTCTGAAAAGTAATATAAAATGTTTAAGGCGTGAATTTTATGTTCACGCCTTTTTCTTTTGCATAACTGTATTTGTTCCCGACAATAATATTTTCAGATATTTTGAAAGGAGTGTTTGCAGTTGAAAATGAACAACAATATGTATATCGACGACGAGAGAAAAAGTGTTATGGATAAGCTTGCCCCCTCAAGGAAACAAATGGAGAATTACAGAAATATCGCTTCTGTTGTCGCAAGAGAATGTGGAATTAAGGACAAGAACTATATGAAGGATAAGGAAGTAAAAAATTAAAAAAGGAGTGCTTAATGCACTCCGTACATATGAAACTTATTTTAACTGTACTTTTCAGCCTGAGCTACAGCAAGTCGGTCGCATCGCTCATTTTCCGGATGGCCTGCATGACCTTTTACCCAGACGATGGTTACTTTGTGCTTGTCGTATTCCTTGAGAAGTTCATCCCAAAGATCCGGATTGAGAGCAGGGTCTTTTTTGTTGCGCATCCAGTTGTTTTCCTTCCATTTTTTAGCCCAGCCAAGCTTCAGTGCGTTGCAAACGTACTGAGAATCGCTGTAAAGTGTTACCTCGCAGGGCTCCTTGAGCATTTTAAGGGCAGTTAAAACGGCGGTGATTTCCATTCTGTTGTTGGTTGTGTTGGCTTCTCCTCCGCTTATTTCTTTCTCTTTATCTTTATATCTGAGAATTGCCCCCCAGCCTCCGGGCCCCGGGTTTCCTTTGCAGGCTCCGTCTGTGAAAATTTCAACAGCTTTCATATTATCTCCTTATTTATCACTTATATTTAGTATCCGAATCGCCGGATTTGACTTTATTTACATATAATTATATCCGTTAATATCTGTCACGTCAACAAAAACAAGGGTATTTTAAGGCGGTTTAATGTAATTCCTCTGGGACTTGACATAAAAGAAATAAAAGGTTAATATATAGGTAATGATTTATATGCTCGGAATCTATGCCTAAATGAACATTAGAGTTTTAAGTTTTTGAGATAATTATTTTGTAAATTGTTCTTTTGGGCTGATAAAAAGGCTTTAGTTTGACCTTTTATTTGTTACGCATTAAAGCACCGTTGAGAAATTGTTCGGGAAATTAAATGGTTAACGGTGCATTATTATATAGAATCAGAACGAGAATAATTTATTTATTTACGGAGGTAAAAATAAGTGATTAAAGAAAAAAGTAAATATAACAAAAAGAGCGCACCCCGTATGACAGGAAAGAAAAACACCAGAAACGCCGGATATGTAAAGGGCGGAAACCGTGACGGCGTTATGAAAAAACCTGGGGATATGGGGCTTGAGTATATTTCTCAAAATGAACCTGAGAAAAGATATAAAAATAAAAAGAGCTCTTTTAAGCAGATAAAGAAGGATGCTCCGGTTATTAAAATCTCCTTTTTGGGCGGTCTTAATGAGATAGGAAAGAATATCACTGTTTTTGAATGTAACAACGATATTATTATTTTGGACTGCGGAATGGCTTTCCCTGACGGTGATATGCTTGGTGTAGACCTTGTTATCCCTGATTTTACTTACCTTGAACAGAATTTTGATAAAATCAGAGGTTTGGTTCTCACACACGGTCATGAAGACCACATAGGAGGTATTCCTTTCCTTTTAAAGAAGCTCAATGTTCCCATTTACGGAACCGCTTTGACAATCGGTCTTGTGGAAAACAAACTTAAAGAGCATGGTATAAATCATTCCACAGGACTTAATGTTATCAAAGAAAGCAGCAACATTGAACTGGGATGCTTTAATATTGAGTTTATCCATGTAAATCATTCCATACCGGATGCGGTGGGAATTGCAATTCATTCCCCGGCAGGTACAATCGTTCATACCGGCGACTTTAAAATCGACTTTACACCGGTATCAGGAAAGATGATTGACCTTCCTAAGTTTTCAAGATTGGGCGACGAGGGTGTTTTGGCTTTGATGGCTGAAAGCACCAACGCAGAAAGACCCGGCTTTACTCCCTCTGAGGCAAAGGTTTCTGACAGCTTTGACGGTCTTTTCAGACGTGCCGAAAAGAACAGAATTATAATCGCCACCTTTGCTTCCAACATAAGCAGAATACAGCAGATTATCAACTGCGCCAATAAGTACGGAAGAAAAGTTGCTTTTTCCGGAAGAAGCATGATAAACTATCTTACCGTTGCCCGTGAGTTGGGATATATAAATGTGCCTGACGGTGTTATAATCGATATTGATATGCTCAATAAGTATACCGCAGAGCAGATTGTGCTTGTTACAACCGGAAGTCAGGGCGAGCCTATGTCAGCTCTTTCCAGAATGGCTTACTCAGACCACAGAAAGGTAGAAGTAGGCGTCGGAGATTTTATCATTATTTCAGCAAATCCGATTCCGGGAAATGAGAGAACTGTGGGTCACGTTGTTGACGAGCTTTTAAAAAGAGGCTGTCAGGTTGTATATGAATCTATGTATGAGGTTCATGTTTCCGGTCACGCATGCAGTGAAGAGCTTAAAATAATACACAGTCTTGTAAGACCTCAGTACTTTATTCCGGTACACGGAGAGCAAAAGCACCTTATAAAACACGCTAACTTAGCTGCGTCTATGGGTATGAGCAAGGATAGAATTTATGTGGGTGATATCGGAAGAAGTATTGAGCTTTCAGTTGACCATATGAAAGAGGTTGCTCCGGTTCCTGCCGGTAAGATTTTTGTTGACGGTCTCGGTGTTGGCGATGTAGGAAGCATAGTTTTGAGAGACAGAAAGCACCTGGGACAGGACGGACTTATTATTATTGTTGCGTCAATAGACAGCTATGACGGAAGACTTATAAGCGGTCCTGACATTGTTTCAAGGGGATTTGTCTATGTTAGAGAAAGCGAGTCACTTTTGGACGAGGTAAAACAGCTTGCTTATAAAGCTCTGGAGGATTGTTATAAGAACGAGGTTCACGAGTGGGGAACAATCAAGAACAAAATCAAGGACGATGTTTCAAAGCTTATAACTCAGAGAACAAGAAGAAGTCCTATGATTTTGCCAATCTTAATGGAAGTATAATCCACTTTTAAAAAGGGGTTTAGCTATGAAGAACAAAAGTTGGACGGTCATACCGTTTTTCGGAATCTTTTCTGTGGTTATGTTGTTTATGGCGCTTTATACTTTTCAATATAGTCAGCTTATGGGTTATATCGAGGTTTCTATTTCGATTATAACTATGGGCGTTACCATTTATGAAACCTATAAGTTTAAAAGCAGAATTTATGAAACTGTGCGCAGTGCCTTTAGAAGTCTTCACAACGCTGACGCAGAGTATCTGGAAAGATTTCGTTTTCCTGTTGTTCTTGTTGACGACAACGGGGCTATTATATGGTATAACCAGATGTTTTTGGAGAGCCCGGCAAATATGCTGGACCCGTCGGGAGAGGATATCTCCGATTATATAAGTCACAAAAGGGTGGCTGATGTTCTTGAAAAGGCGGGAACAGACATTGAGTGCAACGGGAGAAAATTTACTGTTTATGCAAACACTTGCAAAAAAGGAACTCTTCTGTATTTCTTTGATAATACCTATTTTAAAAATATTGAAGAGGAATACTCAGAGAGCAGAAGCGTTGTGGCTTCCATTGCCTTTGATAACAGGGAAGAGTTTATAAACGAAAACGAAGAGGAGAGCGCAAGAGTTTTGCTTACTCTGGAAAATACTTTGCAGAGATGGGCGGCAAACTACAAGGCTCTTTATAAAAAGCTTTCCGGCGGCAGATATATGATTATCTTTCAGGAGAGAGATATTCAAAAGCTGGTGGAAGAAAAATTTAAAATACTGGACGAAATTAGAACTATAAAATACAACGATTTAAGCGCAACTATCTCTATAGGCGTGGGAAGATACGCTACAACCGCCAAGGAAAGCGAAATGATGGCCCGTGCGGCTTTGGATATGGCTTTGGGACGAGGCGGAGATCAGGCCGCAGTTATGAAGAGCGACGGTTATGAGTTTTTCGGCGGAGTTTCTCAGGGCGTAGAGAAAAGAAGCAAAGTAAGAACAAGGGTTATCGCCAACGCAATGCGAAACTATATTGCCGCCTGTGACAAGGTATTTATTATGGGTCATAGATTTTCAGACCTTGATTGTGTGGGCGCCGCTGTAGGCTTGCACTGCATGATAACCAAGGCTTTGGAGAAGCCTGCCTTTGTTGTTATCAATAAGGAAAAGACAATGGCGAAATCCCTTATTGATATGATTGAGGAAAACGAGGAAGAGGATGTTTTCAAATCTCCAAGCGATGTAAGCTCTAAGGTTACTCCTAATTCTCTTTTGATTGTTGTTGATACACATTCACCAAGCTTTTTGGAAAGCGAAAGCTTTTATAAGCAATTTGAAAAGGTTATTGTTATTGACCATCACAGAAAGATGGTCAACTACATATCAAATACATTGATATTCTATCACGAAAGCACAGCTTCATCTGCTTCTGAGATGTGCGCCGAGATTATAAATTATCTTGCAGAAAAGTGTCTTACCTCCTATGCGGCTGACGCCCTTATGGCGGGTATTATGCTTGATACAAAGAACTTTATTGTAAAAACCGGTGCAAGAACCTTTGAAGCGGCGGCTTTTTTGAGGAGACGTGGTGCAGATACAGTTGCAGTTAAAAAGCTTTTCTCAGAGAATATCAAAACCTATAAGGAAAAATACAAACTGGTTTCCGCTTCGGAAATTTACCGTGGCTGTGCAGTGGCTTTTGCCGACGATACAATAAAAGACCCACGTCTTGTTGCCGCTCAGGCGGCTGACGAGCTTTTGGGCGTTCAGGATGTTTCGGCTTCCTTTGTTCTGTTTATGACAAACGGAAACACGGCGAATATCTCTGCCAGAAGCTACGGAAAAATAAATGTTCAGGTTATTATGGAAAAACTGGGCGGCGGCGGTCATCAGACTATGGCGGCTACTCAGATGCCTGACACCAGTATGGAAAGTGCAAGACAACAGCTCTTTGACGCTATTGATGATTTTCTTGCATAAAATATAATTTACGGAAGGTGAACAAAATGAAAGTAATCTTACTTCAGGACGTAAAATCTTTAGGAAAAAAAGGCGAGCTTGTTAAGGCTTCCGACGGATACGCAAGAAATTTCCTTTTCCCAAAGGGACTTGCAAAGGAAGCTAACGCTCAGGCTATGAACGAGCTTAAAAATGCTGAAAATTCCAAGCAGTATAAAATTGAAACAGATATCAAAAAAGCTAACGAAGCTAAGGCTATGCTTGAGGGTGAAACCTTTAAGATGACAGCTAAAGCCGGCAATGGCGGAAAACTTTTCGGAAGCGTAACTCCAAAGGAGATAAGCGTAGAGATTAAAAAGCAGAAGGGTATCGACGTTGACAAGAGAAAGATTACTCTTGACGCTGATATCAAGGCTTTCGGCACATATAATGCAGAAATCAAGCTTTACAACGGAATTATTGCAAAGGTAAAGGTTCAGGTAAGCGAAGCTTGATTTTAGTAGTTTGAATTAAAAGGAGGGTGAAAATATGGCCGATTTGAATATGTCGGGTGGCTTGGACGGAATAAATATGCCTTACAGTCCTGAGGCTGAACAGGCGGTGCTGGGTGCAGTTATAATGGAGCCGGACTGTCTTAACAGGATTGTGGGAATTTTGACTAAGCCGGAGTATTTTCACCTTTCCTTACACCGCACAATATATTCAGCAATGCTGAGCATGTACACCCAAGGCAAAACGGTGGATTATGTCACCTTGATGGAAGCCTTAAGGATGGACAAGAATTTTGATGAAACCAGCGGAAAGGCGTACATAGTCAGACTTGCCGAGAACTGTCCTGCTGTATCAAATGTTGAGATTTACGCAAATATTGTCCGTGAAAAATACGACGTCCGCAGTTTGATAAACGCCGCAAGGGAGATTATCGACGAGGCGTCGGGAAACGAGTACGAGCCTTCAATTCTTCTGGACTCAGCTGAGCAAAAGATTTTTGACATAAGAAAGGGCAAGACCGTCGACGGACTGGAAAGACTCAATGAGGTTATTTTAAAGACCTTTGACAGACTTGACCTTTTAAACAGCGATGATGACGACAGCATGAAGCCGATACCTTCGGGAATCGGTGACCTTGACAGAGTTATAACAGGACTTAACAGAAGCGACCTTATTTTGCTTGCGGCTCGTCCAGGTATGGGAAAGACAAGCTTTGCCTTGAACATTGCCAAAAATGTGGCATGCATAGCAAAAAAGAGGGTGGCGTTTTTCTCCTTGGAAATGACAAAGGAGCAGCTTGCTTCACGTCTTTTGTCCACAGAAGCTCTTGTAGGCGGTACAAAGCTTAGAACAGGAAAGCTCAACGAGGATGAATGGCAGAGACTTATTTCTGCCGGAGATATTCTGAGTAAAACCGAGATTTATCTTGACGATACACCGGGTATCACTGTTCCTGAAATAAAAGCAAAGCTTCGCCGTCTTAAAAATGTGGATTTGGTAATCATTGACTATCTCCAGCTTATGTCCAGCGGAAGAAGAATTGACAACCGTGTTCAGGAGGTTTCTGAAATTACCAGAAATCTGAAAATTATGGCTAAGGAAATAAATGTTCCCCTTATCACACTTTCACAGCTTTCCCGTGCCAGTGAACAGCGTTCGGAACACAAGCCTCAGCTTTCCGACCTGAGAGATTCAGGTTCTATCGAGCAGGACGCAGATATTGTTTTGTTCCTGTACAGAGAGGGCTATTATGAGGATAAGTCCAAAGAAGCTCAGGCTCAGTCAAATGTGGACAGAAATTCCGGTGAATGTATTGTTGCTAAAAACAGACACGGCGAGACAACCTCGGTAAAGCTCCATTGGCAGGGCGAATTTATGCGTTTTACTTCTGTGGAGGCAAACCGTGACCAATAATATTTTTTTTAATAATATAGAAGCTGAAAAAACAGCTTCTGTTTTGGTTTTAAATAAGATTTGTGAAGCCGACCACCGTTATAATATCTTAAAAGGAAAGGAGCACATTATTGTGGCTCTTTCCGGCGGAGCTGATTCGGTTTGTTTGCTTCACAGTCTTTATATGCTTAAAAACAGCGGAAAATATGATTTTAAGCTTTCGGCGGCTCACTTAAACCACAATCTGCGTGGTGAAGAGGCAGAAAGAGATTTGAAGTTTTCAAAGGATTTTGCAGAAAGCTTAGGCTGTGAATTTTTTTCGAGAACTGTGGATGTGGCGCAATGGGCGAAAAAGCTCAAAGTCAGCACTGAAACCAGCGGAAGAATTAAAAGATATGAATTTTTTGAGGAGCTTTCAAAGTCATTAAAAGCGGCAGTGGCAACTGCTCACACAGCTTCTGACAACAGTGAAACCGTTATTTTTAATATGGCGAGAGGCTCTTCCATAAAAGGACTGGCGGGTATCCCTCCTATAAGGGGAAAGGTAATCCGTCCTTTGCTTTTTGTCACAAGGGAAGAGGTGGAAAGTTATTGCCTTGAGAACAATCTTTCTTTTGTGACAGACAGTACAAATCTTACCGATGACTATACAAGAAACTCAATAAGGCACAAAGTAATACCTGTATTAAAGGATATAAACGAGGGCGTCAACGGGAATATTACAAGACTTTCAAGGTCAGCAAGGCTTGTTGACGATTTTATGACAGAGTGTGCCAAGGACGCCATAAAAAATACGGAGTGCATGTGCAGTCTTTTGAAACAGCTTCATCCGGCTTTGCTGAGTTACTGTATAAATTATATTTATTTTAAAAAGACAGGGGACAATATAAATCAGAACAGGCTTGTTGAGCTTTGCTCTGATATTATTTCTAAGGAAAAAGGCGCTGTACAGATTAACGAAAAATACACAGCTTGTATTGAAAAAGGCTGTTTTAAAATCAAAGAAAACAGCTTTGACAAGGAAATAAAAAAAGGACTTGTATATCTGAATTTAGATGATATAATAAATGGTAGCTACCCTAAAAAAATCAGTGTTCAGGGTACTGTTTACAGCTTTGAATTGGTGGATTGTTTAGAAGACGACGGGGTGGTTTTAGATGTTGAAAAGTGCCGTGGCGCAGTTTTCAGAACAAGGGATGACTGCGATGTTTTTACACTAAAAAAACGCAAGGTTACTAAGTCCCTGAAAAAATATTTTAATGAAATAAAAATGCCTGCTGAGAAAAGATACTCGGTTCCTCTTGTGGCTGTTGACAACAATGTATTGTGGATAGACGGAATCGGGGCGGCATATGATGTTGAATTCAGTAAAAATTCAAAAAGAGGAATTAAAATTTCAGTTTCTCGTCACTAAACGGAGGTATAATTTACTATGCATCAGGATATTGAAAGAATACTGCTTTCCGAAGAGGAAATCGCACAAATCGTTGACAGAATTGCTGACCAGATAAACAAGGATTACCAGGGCAAAGAATTGATGCTCATCGGTCTTCTTAAAGGCAGCATTTCTTTTATGGCTGATCTTATGAAGAAAATCACTGTACCATGTAAAATCGACTTTATTGCAGCTTCCAGCTACGGAAACGGTACTGTAAGTAAGGGACGAGTTAATATTCTGAAGGACGTTTCTCAGTCTGTTGAAAATATGGATATCCTTATTGTTGAGGATATTATCGACAGCGGAAACACACTTTCCTTTATTTCAAAATATCTTGCGGCGAAACATGCAGGCTCAGTTAAAATCTGTACATTGCTCAATAAACCTTCAAGACGTCAGACAGATATCCCTGTGGATTATATCGGCGTTGACATCCCTGATGAGTTTGTTGTGGGTTATGGACTTGATTTTGCTGAGTACTACAGAAATCTTCCGTATATAGGAATACTCAAGCCTTCTGTGTATTCATAATGAATGAGAAAATAACTGTTTCTTCGTTTACATAATATAGAGAGGATTTAGTATAATAAACAAAGGAGTGGATGATATTGAACAAAAACAAGCAGATTAAGAATCTACTTTTGTATTTGGGTCTGCCGATTTTGGTTATTCTGCTGCTTTTGTTCTTTTTGAGAGGCGGCACGTCGAATACCATGACTTATTCCGATGTGCTGTATCTTTTTGAGGAACAGAAAGTAGAGGAATTCAGCGTCGATGCCGGAACCGGCGTCCTCACCATGAAGCTTGAGGAAGGCGCAAAAATTCCAAGCCTTGAGGATAAGCAAATGATGCAGAATCAGGGACTTTTCGGCGATGGAAATTCCAGTAATAACCTTATAGTAGAGTATAAGCTGGCAAGTGTTGACCTTTTCTACAGCGATGTAAAGGAGTATATCGACGAGTACAACGCCGATAAGCCTGACAGTGAAAAGCTTACATTTGATATTCAGCGAGCTGCTGACAGGTCTATTTGGCTGGAAATGCTTCCTACATTGATAATGTTCGTAATTATCGGTGTGTTCTGGTTCATTTTGATGAAGAAAATGGGTGCAGGACTTGGCGGCAAAGAAATGACCTTTGGTAAAGCCAAGTTTAAAAACTCCAACGATGAAAAGAAAAAGACAACCTTTGCAGATGTTGCCGGCGCTGATGAGGAAAAGGAAGAATTGGAAGAGATTGTTCAGTTCCTTAAAACACCGGAAAAGTATAACAAATTGGGAGCAAAAATACCTAAGGGCGTACTTTTGGTGGGTCCTCCAGGAACAGGTAAAACATTGCTTGCAAGAGCTGTTGCAGGTGAAGCCGGTGTTCCTTTCTTCTCAATTTCAGGTTCTGACTTTGTTGAGATGTTTGTTGGTGTCGGTGCTTCCCGTGTAAGAGATCTCTTTGATACAGCAAAGAAAAATTCACCTTGTATTGTATTTATCGATGAAATCGACGCCGTTGGTCGTCAGAGAGGTGCAGGCCTTGGCGGCGGCAACGACGAAAGAGAGCAGACACTTAACCAGCTTCTTGTTGAGATGGACGGTTTCGGCGCAAACGAAGGTGTAATCGTTATTGCAGCTACCAACAGACCTGACGTTCTTGACCCGGCTATCCTTCGTCCTGGACGTTTCGACAGACAGGTTGTTGTTGGATATCCTGACATCAACGGAAGAGAAGCTATTTTGAAGGTTCACGCAAGAGAGAAGCCTTTGGCTCCTGATGTAAATCTTAGAACTATCGCTTCTTCAACAGCCGGATTTACCGGAGCTGATTTGGAGAATGTTTTGAACGAAGCCGCTTTGCTGGCTGCAAGAAAGAATAAGAGAGCTATAACCATGGAGGAAATCGAGGAAGCCACAATCAAGGTTGTTGTTGGTACTGAGAAAAAATCCAAGGTTATGTCTGATAAAGAGAAGAAGCTCACAGCTTATCATGAGGCAGGTCACGCTATCTGTACTCAGTATTGTCCGACACAGGATCCTGTTCACCAGATTTCAATTATTCCGAGAGGAAGAGCAGGAGGCTATACTATGAGCCTTCCTACAGAGGATAAGACCTACAGCTCAAGAAATGAAATGCTGGAGGATATTGTGGTTCTTTTAGGCGGACGTGTGGCAGAAGCTCTTATTATGGGAGATATCTCCACAGGCGCTTCTAACGACATAGAAAGAGCTACAAGCACCGCAAAGTCAATGGTTACTAAGTACGGTATGTCAGATGTTCTCGGCCCTGTTTGCTACGGTTCAGGCAACAATGAAGTGTTTATCGGCAGGGATATGGGACAGGTAAAGGACTATTCCGAGGAGACAGCCGCTAAGATTGACCAAGAGATTTTGAGAATTGTCAATAACGGTTACAAGGCTTGTGAGAAGCTTTTGAAAGACCATATTGACCAGCTCCACAATGTTGCCCAGTATCTTATCAAGCACGAGAAGATGAGCGGCGACGAGTTCAGAGCAATGGTAAACGGAACTTTTGAAGAAAAAGCTCCGCTTCCTGAAGGCGAATATTGATAAATAATTTTTACAGCCGTGGCTTTTGCTGCGGCTGTTTTTGTGTTTTGGGATAATTTTTTATGGTAAAGCTTTTGGGGCTGTATAGCGGCTCTTATGCATTTTATATGGAAGTGAGTTTTCTTATATCTTAAAATAAAAAATGCAGGAGAGAGGAAATAATAGCACGTGGGAATGTTTTTATTTTGAAAAAACAACTTTCTTTGATTTTTTATAATGAAAAATTTACAAAAAAATATTTAAATATT